>Ga0302203_1000379_pt1 | contig 18298 bp, 10 predicted proteins | sample II_Fen_E1_1_FD_194576 | JGI IMG/M metagenome (GOLD analysis project Ga0302203, IMG submission 194576) | Peat permafrost microbial communities from Stordalen Mire near Abisko, Sweden - II_Fen_E1_2 | ecosystem: Environmental > Terrestrial > Soil > Wetlands > Permafrost | place: Sweden: Abisko...
TTCTTTGCCCAATGAATACGAATACAGCAAGATGACCGTTCCTACATTGGATATGTTCTTTGCATGCCGCCTGGAAGATACCACCAATCTGAAACCCTCGGATGATGTGGCCGATTGTTTCTTTGTTCCATTGAATGAAGTTAACCCGGAATTGTTTGGGTTAAGGTCAGTACGGAAAGCGGTAGGAATGTTTTTAATTCATAATTCATAATTGCGAAAGTTGCATTTCCACTTTCAATAAAAGAGATAGTTTGTTGGAATAATAACAGGAATCACGGCAAGAAAAGAGTAATAAACCAGAAAGGCTGAAATGATGATGGACAAACTGGGTATGACGGAATAATAAACCCGAAGGGTTGAAATGATTGTAGACAAATCGTCAAAAAAAAGATGTAAAACCACGAAGTGGTGAAATTGTTAAAATGGGAAGGTTACACGAAGGGTGAAATAGAGAATAAGGTTTTCAGAATAAACGATTTTAACTATAAATAAGTAACCCTTGGTAAAAACTATAATAACGTATTAATCACCTCTTATTCGCTTATTAAATTACAGGTAGCACCAGTTGTAATTCTAAATGAAAAGTTGGAGTGCTACGAAGAAGAATATATTGAATTCTGCATTAAGAGTTATAAATCTTGAATTATTTTGCAAATATGATGAAAAAAACAATTGTTTTAAATGTATTGATATTTCTCTTTTCGCTTGGTATGCAGGCACAACATACCCTGATTTTTACAAATCAAGATGTGCTTTTCAATCAGGGGAAAGAGCTTTTTTCGGAGCATAAGTATGCTGCTTCAGCCCGTAGCTTTGAAGAGTATCTGAAAAAGACAGAACCAACCCAGGCAGGACAAATTGTGGAAGCAAAGTATTATCTGGCTGCCAATGCTTTTGAATTGCGCCAGGACGATGGACTGGCACAACTTAAAAGCTATCTGGAGCAATATCCTGCAACGCCTTTTTGGGATGAAACGAATGCCATGATCGGCACCCTTGTTTTTGAACAGAAAGATTATGTGCAGGCATTAACCTGGTTCAACGCGGTGGATGAAAAACATCTGGGAACGGATGAACGGGTGGATTTTATGTTTTGCAAGGGATACGCCTGTGTGGAAACAAAAAACTTTACCATGGCGCTTGATCTCTTCAAGGAACTGAAAGAAATGAATACGCGTTATAAAGTCTCGGCAACGTATTATTATGCTTATGCACAATATAGCCTTGGAAACTACGCGGAAGCACTGCCTGAATTCCTGAAGCTGGAAACCAATCCTGCTTATAAAAACATTGTTCCCTATTATATCGTGCAGATATATTATGCCCAAAAAGAGTATGATAAATTGAACGAACGTATAGAAAGCCTGCTGAAGAATAACCCGGATAATAAAAATAACGCGGAGGTATATCGCATTGCAGGCGAAATAGCTTACCGTAAAGGAGATTATGCCAAGGCAATCACTTATCTGAGAAACTACGAAAGACTTTTTCCACAGGTATTGCGCAATGACATGTATTTACTCGGGATGTCCTATTTCGAGACAAAAGATTATATCAATGCTGCCCAGTACTTATCGAAGACAACGACTGAAAAAGACGAAATGACTGAAAATGCGTATTTGCACCTCGGCAATTCGTATGTTAAGCTGAATGACATGACCAATGCCCGTCTGGCTTATGAAGCTTCATTGCGAACCAATTTCAATAAAACAGTACGCGAAGAGGCATTGTTTAATTATGCCCTTTCATCGTATGAAACCACTTCCGCCTTTGGGGAATCGGTTTCTGCCTTTGAACAATACCTTACCGAATTTCCCGATTCGAAATATACGGACAAAGCATACGATTATCTGGTGTCGGTATATATGAATTCAAAGAACTATGATGCGGCTTACCAATCCCTATTAAAGATAAAATCACCGAATGCCAAACTGATTGAGACAAAACAATACCTGATTTACCAGATCGGTACGGAAGCTTTTGCCCAGAATAACCTGGAAAAGGCGATCGAATACTTCACGCTGTCACTTAAAAGCTCCTCCACCGGAAAGTATTCGGCGGAATGCATGTACTGGCGTGCTGAATGTTATTACCGGACCAATCGCTCGGAACTGGCCATTAGAGATTTGAAGGCTTATTTTAATAATCCGTATTCCCGTTCAAGCGTTAACCGCACCATTGCAAATTATGCACTTGCGTATGCTTATTTCTCCCGAAAGAGCTATTCCGAATCACTTACCTGGTTCCTGAAATATGTAGATACGGAATCGAATGAGAATGCAACAACTTATTCGGATGCCCTGAACCGTATCGGAGATTGCTATTTCAATGCACGGAGTTTTGCAAAAGCCCAGGCCTATTATGCCAAGGCGGCTTCGGTGAGCCCGAATACTGCTGATTATGCATTGTTCCAGTCAGCCTATGTTTCCGGCCTGCAAAAGAATTATACCGGAAAGATTGCCAAACTGGAAGACCTGATTACCCGCTATCCTAAATCGGAATATACTGATGATGCGTTGTATGAAATGGGACGGGCTTACCTGATGATGGAAAACAATACAAAAGCCATCGATACCTATCAACGCCTGCTGGACAGCCAGCCGACGAGTGAACTGGCACGAAAAGCAGCACTGGAAATAGGAATGATCTATTTCAATGTGAAAGATTACGACAAGGCCATTACAGCTTATAAAAATGTGATCTCGAAATATCCGGGGACGGAAGAATCATTCACAGCCCTTGAAAGCCTGGAGACCGTGTATATCGATACCAATAATGTTTCTACCTATCTGGCTTATAGTAAGACACTTGGACTTAAAATAAGCAACTCTACCGCCAGCCGCGAAGACTCTATTTCGTATCTTGCCTCAGAAAAACAATATATGAATGGCAGTTACCCGCAAGCTATCAGCGGCATGCAGAATTACCTGAGCAAGTTCTGTCCGGGTGGCAGGTATTGCACTACTGCCCAGTACTACCTGGCCGACAGCTATTATCGTAGCGATGATAAGGTGAATGCATTGAAAAGTTATCAGGAACTTCTGAAAATTACAGGCAACCAATATACCGAAGAAGCAACCATTCGTTGTGCCGGGATTGCGTACGACCAGAAAGACTATGCTACGGCACTGAATTATTTCAAGGAACTGCAAACAGTTGGACAAACTACTGAAAATAAGAATATAGGCCGTTTGGGTGTGTTACGTTGCAGTAATTTCCTGAATGACTACCAGACTACAATTTCAATTGTGACTGACATCATGGCTGATCCGCATTCAAATGCTGAATTAAAGCAGGAAGCACAGTATAATCGCGCAAAAGCCTACCTGGCATTGAAGAAGCTGGACGAAGCTGCTGCCGACCTGAAAGTGCTGGCTGTAGAAACACGTACGGCTAATGGTGCGGAATCAAAATACCTGTTGGCAAATCTGTATTTCGAGCAGGACAAAATGAAAGAAGCGGAAACGGAAGTAATGGACTTTGCTAAAAAGAATACACCGCATCAATTCTGGCTTGCCCGTAGTTTTGTATTGCTGGCAGATGTTTATATCAAGCAGAATAATGATTTTCAGGCAAAACAATACCTGATCAGTCTGCAGAAAAACTATAAGGTTGCCGATGAAATACAGCCTATGATCACCGACCGGTTGACTGCAATCAGCCTTCGTGAAAAGCAAACCATAATTAATTGAGATGAATCCCTACAACATGGAAAATATGAAAATTTTAAAATATTGTTCAGCCGTTCTTTTGTTTTCAACTTTTACCGCATTTCCGTTACTCGCTCAGGATACTATACTTAACCGGAGTGTGTCGGTTCAGCGCGAGTATAAACCCGTAATTCAGGATGCCGGAAAGATTAACTCTATGCCACAGGTGTTGGAGCCGAATGTAGAAAAGTCACCTGCAGTGTACAGCAATTTCAATCTGCCACTCAATGCCGGGTATAATATCCACCCTTTGCCTGCAGCCGTTCTGGTGACTGATAAACCTGCAAATGACAACAACGGGTATGTCCGGATAGGGGTTGGAAATTATTTAAATACGTTGGCTGATTTTGCCTATCCGCTGATTAATACGACGGATATGCGACTTGATCTTTCGTTGAATCACCTGGCTACCTTTGATCCAAAAATAATGCATTCAACAACAAAAGCTAATCTGTCGTTCGATAAGATCTTCAAAACTTTCGACGTGTATGCCGGAATAGGAGGGGGGCATGAGCATTTCAAGTATTATGGCAACTCTTATAATGGTGCCGACTCAACTATAAACTTAAACGCGTTAAGTTCAACTTACGGCAATTCGCTTTATTCCGAGAAAAGCCGGGAAGGGATCAACGCTACTCCAAGGCTTTACAGTTTAAATAACTTGGCGAAAGACTCGGTAGGCGATACGTTCTGGAGGTTTAACGCCATGGCGGGTATACGGTCGTTACCTATGTCTTCCGATTTTCACTATCAGGCAGAAATGCACTATGAGGTATTCAGTTCAGTCAACGGGTTGACGGAGAATTTGGTACATACACTGGCCGGACTTAGTTTCCCGAGTGAAAAGAACCGTCTGGGGTTGGATGTGGAGCTGTACAATATGATGTATAGTTCTGCCAATATACCGAATTTTAATTTCGTGAAATCATACTCAGTGTTGGCACTGAATCCTTATTACAGCATCGACCGTCCGGAATATAATGTTAGGGTGGGTTTGAAAACAAGCCTGTCGTTTGGACATGGTAAATTTAGTAATCCTTCGGTGGATGTGCGTGCCGAATGGAAAGCCGTACCTGAATATCTGTCGTTTTACGGAGGACTAACCGGGGATTATGAGGTGAACACGTTGAATAAGACATTTTCCGAAAATCCGTATATGTATTCCGACCTGCGGTTGAACGATACCTATACACCCGTCGACTTTTATGCCGGCATAAAGCTGAAACCCCTCTATAACCTGTTGCTGGACGCTTATATCGACTGCAAACAAACAGATAACCAGTATTTCTTTGTCAATAAAGGATATTTGTTAGCCGGTTCGTCAAGTGTGTTACTGCCGGCGGATAAAGCAGATACTACAATATACAGCAACCGTTTTAATGTTGTTTACAGCAATGCAACGCGTGTAAAAATGGGTATTCGTGCCAGTTACAACCTGCAAAACAAAGTGAATGTAGAATTGAAATGGGCCTGTAATACCTGGACTGTTGATAACGAGCAATATGCCTGGAATATGCCAAAATATGAAGCCCAGCTAAATACTGATATCCGGATTAATCCCAATTTTACGGTCTCAGCCAATATGTATTACGAAGGAACCCGCTATGCTAAGATTGGTAATCTGGCTATCCCCATGCACGATAAAGTGGATATCAACCTCGGCGCGAATTACTCATACAACAAATGGCTGACGATATTTGGTAAAATAAACAATCTGATCAACAATAAGTACCAGAATTACTATGGGTATGACGTACAGGGAACGAATATGATGGTTGGTGCTGCGTTTTCATTTTAGGTGTTGACTCTTTAAAATAAGAAGGTGAAAGTGATTTCGCCTTTTTTTATACCTGCATAATTCTACAACTTTATATTTGTTGTTGCCAGATGGCAAGGCTCAATAAATTGGCTCTTTTATCTTGTGAAGCTTTTTGTTATAGTATCTTTGTGTCACTATTGAGGCAACATACGTCTGAAATTCAATAGATAGTCTTGATATAGTCGTTCCATCTCATGTTGCTTAATATGCTTGAATGCAATAATCTAACCTGTGATATTTCTGTAAGATTAACCATTCATACCAAAGTCCAGAATTTATTTCTTACATTTGTCCTGCATTAATATGTAAAATAAATAGCGATCTCCGGATCCTATCCTTCTGATTTCTTTGTCAATAACAAACATTACAAAATTATTTTATGAAAAAACTTTTCATTGTTCTGCTTTCAATCAGCTTATTTGCCGGATTAAAAGCAGACGAAGGCATGTGGATGCTGCCATTAATTCAGAAACTGAACATCCAAAAAATGAGCGGTATGGGTCTTACCATGACTGCCGAAGATATTTATAGCGATAAAAACGTAAGTCTGAAGGATGCTGTGGTAATTTTCGGAAACGGATGTACAGGCGTCATGGTATCTAATCAGGGACTTGTTTTTACCAATCATCACTGTGGGTTTGAGGCTATCCAGCAACATAGCACGGTAGAACATAACTACCTGAAAGATGGTTTTACAGCCGAAAAGATCAGTGATGAAATCCCTTCACCGGGACTATCAGTGAAATTCCTGGTCAAAATACAGGATGTCACCGAACGTATTATTTCTCAGGTGCCTGAAACATTACTTGGTAAAAATCGCATTGATAAACAGGATTCGATTATCAAAGTCATCCAAAAAGAAACAGAAAAGGGAAATGCTTATTCAGCTAAGGTAAGGTCATTCTATTCAGGGAATGAGTTTTATTTATTCGTGTATGAGGAGTTTACAGATGTCCGTTTTGCGTTTGCTCCTCCTACTTCTATCGGTAAATTTGGTGGTGATACTGATAACTGGATGTGGCCACGTCATACCGGTGACTTCTCTGTGTTCCGTGTGTATAGCGATAAGAATGGCAAACCGGCAAAGTATTCTAAGGATAATGTGCCCTATACACCAAAACGTTTTGCTGCTATTTCCAACCAGGGCTATGTGCCGGGTGATTATACCATGATATTGGGAAATCCTGGAACTACAACCCGTTATTTATCATCGTGGGGAGTCAATAACCGCATGAAAGCATCTAATCAGGCACGTATAGATGTTCGTGGTGCAAAACAGGATGTATGGCATTCGTTTATGCGGGTGGATGAAGCAATTAATATTGCCTATGCCAGTAAGTTTGCCCGTAGTTCCAATTACTGGAAAAACAGCATTGGCATGAATAAAGCCATAACTAAATTAGGTACTATCCATGAAAAACAGGAACAGGAAAAAGCTTTTTTAACCTGGGTAAATGCTTCGCCTGATCGCCAGGCCAAATATAAAGACGTGTTGAAGACCCTCAAGGATGGGTATGCTAAAACGTATCCTTATAGCCGTGCCATGACTTATTTAATGGAATCACTTTTGAATGGTGTTGAAATGCCCCGTATTGCCAGTCAGGTGGCTCGTCTCACTGGTAAGAACCTTCCACAGGATTCATTGCTAATTCAAACTGCTGAAATCTATAAAGATTATTATCCGGCAGTCGATCAGGCAACGCTGGCAGCTATGCTGGATATCTATAAAAAGTCGGTGGATGCTGATGCATTGCCTGAATGCTATACTGTGATTGAGCATAAATTTAAAGGTGATTATACCCGGTATGCAAAATATATGTTTGATAAATCTGATTTTACATCACTGGATAAAATCACAAAAGCTATAAAGAACAAGAAGACTGACTTCTCAAAAGATCCTGCCATTATTTTCTCACATGAAGTAAGAAGAACCATGGATAATTTCAGGAATGATGAATATACCCGGACATTTGAGCAAATCAGAGATGCTGAACGCTTGTTTGAAAGCGGCATTAAAGCTATGGCTGCTGAAAGCGGAAAACCAATGTATCCGGATGCTAATTCAACTATGCGTCTGACGTATGGGAAAGTTGGTGGGTACAAACCTGCCGATGCAGTAGATTACAAGTATTATACCACTACCAAAGGAATCCTTGAAAAAGAAGTTCCCGGTGATGAGGAATTTGATGTTTCTCCAAAGCTCAAGAAAGCAATTCTTGAAAATAATTACGGTGCTTACCTGGATCAGAAAACAGGTGAAATGCATGTTGCTTTTCTTAGTAATAACGATATTACCGGTGGTAACTCGGGAAGTCCTATCTTTAATGCCAAAGGTGAATTGCTTGGACTGGCATTTGACGGCAATTGGGAAGCTATGAGCGGGGATATTGTTTTTGAACCTGATTTGCAACGTACCATCAATGTGGATGTCCGCTATATTATGTTTGTTATGGACAAAATAGGCGGTGCCAAACGATTGGTAGATGAGTTGAATATAAAGTAAGAAGTAGGTAGTCGGTAGTAAGTAGTAAGAGGTAATAAAAATGCGCCTTCCGGGATAATCGGAAGGCGCATTTTTATGACTCTTATTTCTTACTACTTACTTTTTTTACTATCGACTACTTACTACCGACTACCTACTTCTTTTGAATCCATTCGTCCATAGCCTTGGCAGCACGGCGTCCATCACCCATAGCCAGGATAACGGTAGCACCACCACGTACAATATCCCCTCCGGCAAAGATAATCGGAACCGCTGATTGCATGGTTTCATTATCTACCACTACGGTTCCCCATTTGGTTACTTCAAGTCCTTTTACGGATTGAGGAATAAGCGGATTAGGCGAAACACCCACACTTACGATAACCTCATCCACTTCAATGGTTTCTGTTTTACCGGGTATCTCAACCGGTGAACGGCGACCTGAAGCATCTGGTTCGCCAAGTTGCATAACCTGCAGCACCATTTGTTTGACGCGACCTTGTTCATTTCCTCTGTATTCAATAGGGTTATGCAAAGTCATGAATTCAATGCCTTCTTCCTTGGCATGTTTTACTTCTTCCAGACGGGCAGGCATCTCTTCTTCCGAACGACGGTATACCAGGATGGCACGTTCAGCACCCAGGCGGCGCGCAGTACGTACGGAGTCCATGGCTGTATTGCCACCACCAATGACTGCTACCTTTTTTCCCAGGAATACAGGGGTGTCCGAATCAGGATTGGCTGCATCCATCAGGTTGACACGTGTCAGGTATTCGTTGGATGACATAACACCTACCAGGTTTTCACCTTTGATATTCATAAACCGAGGCAGACCGGCACCACTGGCAACAAAGATTCCTTTAAAGCCATCCTGTTCAAGGTCGGCTATCGAAATGGTTTTACCCACTACGCAGTTGGTGACAAAATGAACACCCATAGCCTGAAGGTTCTGGATTTCAACGTCCACAATATCATTTGGCAAACGGAATTCAGGAATACCATATTTCAGTACTCCGCCGATTTCGTGCAAAGCTTCAAAAACGACTACTTCATACCCCATTTTTGCCATGTCACCGGCAAAGGCTAGTCCGGCAGGACCTGATCCTACTCCTGCAATCTTTATATTGTTGGCTGGTGCTACGGTTGGTACAGAGATATTGCCGCTTATACGTTCGTAATCGGCAGCAAAACGTTCCAAATGACCAATAGCCACTGCTTCTTTATTCATTTTTAAATGGATACAAACACCTTCACATTGTTTTTCCTGAGGGCATACCCGGCCGCATACTGCCGGAAGTGCAGAGGTTTCTTTCAATGTTTTGGCTGCTTCCAGGAATTCTCCACGTTCAATGTTTTTAATAAAGGTGGGAATGCTGATTCCAACCGGACAACCGGACATACAGGTAGGGTTGGCGCAGTCCAGGCAGCGTTTGGCTTCTTGCACGGCCTGTTCGGCGGTGATCCCCAGATTCACTTCTTCAAGTCTGCTGTGGCTGCGGTATTCGGCGTCCAACTCAGGCATGTGGACTCTTTCAATGTTGGTACGGTCCTTGGCTTTTATGGCGTTGCGCAACTCAACTCTCCATGCTTCGGCTCTAGCTTCTGTATTATTCATATTTTAGTTGACCCCCTAAACCCCAAAAGGGGAAATTAAGAGTGTTTTGAACTTAGTTTATACTGTATTTTATTCTGGTAAATAGGAAGGTTTTTCGTTTGTGTGTTTTACTCCTTTTCTTAAGCAGGATGAGAGGTGGCTTTGTATTCTTCCATTTCTTCACGTTCAATATCCCGGTATCCGCCTAAACGCATAAGCATTTCATCAAAGTCCACCAGGTGGGCGTCAAATTCAGGACCATCTACACAAACAAATTTTGTTTTTCCGCCTACACTTACACGGCAGGCTCCACACATACCGGTTCCGTCCACCATGATGGTATTCAGCGAAGCAAGGGTGGGTACTTCATATTTTTTAGTCAGCAGGCTCACGAATTTCATCATGATTGCCGGCCCGATAGTAACACATAAATCTACCTTTTCACGTTTGATGACGGCTTCAATTCCGTTGGTTACCAATCCCTGTGTTCCGTACGAACCATCATCAGTCATAACAATTACTTCGTCCGAATTCTCACGCATTTGTTCTTCCAGGATAATTAAATCCTTGGTACGTGCAGCGATTACGGTAATGATCCGGTTTCCTGCTTTTTTCAATGCAGCCACAATAGGCATCATCGGGGCTGTCCCAACACCGCCACAGGCACATATTACTGTTCCGAAATTTTCAATGTGGGTAGCTTTCCCCAAAGGGCCTACCATATCGGTAATATAATCACCTACTTCCAGGGCACATAATTTAGACGACGAAACGCCCATCTTTTGTATTACCAAAGTAATAGTGCCTTTTTGCAAGTCAGCATCAGCTATTGTCAGCGGAATGCGTTCACCCTTAAGACCTACTTTTACCATAACAAAGTGACCGGCTTTTCGCGATTTGGCAATCAATGGAGCTTCCACTTCAAACTTAATAACATTAGCAGAGAAATACTCCTTGCTGACTATTTTATTCATTTGGGACCGTTTTTTAAAAATTAAGGGGCAAATTTACAAAAAATATGCCTGATGGCTATGTAAATTGTTATAAAAAATCACTATCTAATGACAAAATTGTAAACAATTTGAATATGTACTGGTCAGTTTGTGGTTTTTTATACAAATTCCAGACTGATTATACTCTATAATTTAGTAGTAAATAATTGTACCGTTTCGTGCTGATGGCATTCTATAAAAAAATCAGTACTTTTGCGCCTCCAATATTACACTTTACTAAATCAGAATTATCCCATGTTAATGTTTAATATCAGATTACAGAAATTCAGTACGTTCCTGTTCCTGGCATTTCTATCCATAGGAGCCAGTAACGGTCAAACCAGTTCAAAAGACAGCATAAAGCTGGGCGAAATAGTTGTAACAGGTTCTAAAATAGAGATATCCAGAAAGCTGGTACCCTTGTCTGTGTCACAGATATCCAGGCAGGACATTGAAAGTACCGGTCAGATGAATATATTGCCTGCCTTGAATTCATTCGTGCCGGGCATTTTTGTGACCGAGCGGAATATACTCGGTTTCGGAGTCTCAACTACCGGTGCCGGATCCATTACCATGCGGGGTATAAGCAGTTCACCCAATACCGATGTGCTGATATTGATCGATGGGCATCCGCAATACCAGGGCATCTTCGGTCATCCTTTGGCTGATGCTTATGTAGCTTCCGATGTAGAGAAAGTGGAAATTATCCGCGGTCCGGCTTCTATCCTGTACGGATCGAATGCCATGGCAGGGGTGATGAATATCATTACCAGGCAGCAACATGAGGATGGTCTGAAAGTAAACCTGGGCGCTTCTTACGGTTCGTACAATACCCAGAAGTACTTTGGTACCATTGGATACAAAAAAGACAAACTGAGCCTCTTTGCTTCATTGAATCACGATCAGACCGATGGGCTCCGTGCCAATACTGATTTCAACATCAACAATGCTTATGCCAAGCTGGGGTATGATATCAGCAAGGGACTTACCCTTACGGTCGATTACAGCCTGGCAAAGTACGTCGCCAATGACAATGGACCGATAAATCAAACCGCCCTGCCTTTTAATATCGATATTTCACGTGGCAAGGCTTCTGTGTCGCTCGAGAATAAATTTGAAAATTCGGAAGGGGGACTTAATTTCTATCATAATTTTGGAACGCATACTACCAATGACTCGATCAGTGGTAAATTTCATTCCACGGATAGGAATGATGGCCTTATGCTTTTTCAGACATTCAAATTATCAACCGGAACCAACATTACTGTAGGTGTTGATTTTAAACAATACGGCGGAACAGCCAACCAGGGGTTTAAGCACGATTCGCTGATTGTGGTTAACGAACTGGCCGGATATGCCTATGCCCAACAAACCTTATTCGAAAAGCTGACTGTCAGTGCCGGGTTACGACTTGAGAACAATTCTAAGTTTGGAAACGTCCTGATCCCATTATTCGGGTTAAACTACAACCTGACGGATAATACCACTTTCAAAGGATCAGTCTCAAAAGGCTTTCGCAGCCCGACTGTTATGGAGCTCTATTTATATGCCGCCAATCCCGGTTTACAACCCGAAAGCCTCATTAACTATGAGGTCAGCTGGCTGCAATCGGCGTTTAACAATCATTTGAATCTTGAGCTCACAGCCTACAAAGCTGTCGGAAGCAATATGATCCAGGTGGTAGGTACAGGATATACAGCTCATCGTGAGAACCTGGGCTCGTTTAATAACCAGGGTATTGAATTTTCTGCAAACTATATACTGAACCGTCATCTACGCTTTAATGCGAATTACAGTTACCTCGATATGGATAAGGTTATGATTGCCGCCCCGCGCCAACAATTCAATCTGGGGGCCAGTTACAGGTATCAAATATGGGGCCTGCATGTCTCCACCCAATACATTGAGCATTTATATACTTCCATGCAGCCCGTGGTCACACAAAACTACACACTTCTCAATGCCCGTCTGACAGCACAACCATTAAAATACCTTGAGCTGTTTGTAGCAGGAAATAATCTGTTGAACACTACCTACCAGATTAATTCTGGTTATCCCATGCCCGGAATTAATTATAATGCAGGGTTTAATCTCAGGTTTTAAATAGGGGAATAGAACGAAAAAAAGACGCTTTGGAAAGTTAAACTTCCGAAGCGTCTTTTTTTTACATCTTGAGTTACACAAATAATCGTTTTAAATGTGCGTTTTATGTGTGCCCGGCAAGTAATCTTTTTTTCCAAAATCAGGTATCCCTTTCACCGCCCTTTCTCCGCCTTTCGGTATACCTTTGTCATGAGACGTTACATAGATGTTACATACATAAAATATAGACGTTACATAGATGTCACATACCTATATAGATATGTGACATCTATGTAACGTCTATATAATGAGATTGCAAGGCCAATCTTATGAATAATGCCGAAGGCATAATGAAGGCATAATGAAAGGAGGAGGTAGAGGAGAGAACCGAAGGGTGTATTATTTATATGATGATCCGCAAACCTTCCTAAAGCTTTAGAGAACTAATTCATAAGGAATTGAATGTGAATAGCCATGTATTAAATGACTGGAAGATGATAGCCGCAATTCACTAACCACTAAGTGGTTGAATAACTGCATCAAATATATCTCATCCTGTTCAATCCCATGCTCTTCCAAAAATTATTTCAATTCTTTCAGGTATGATTCTGTAGCATGATGTCCTTTCCGGTTTTTAGTACAGAACAAAATCCGGTATTTGTTGGTGATGCCGCTCAAGTCAGGAAACTCCATGAATAGAAAGGATTTCATGTGGATTGTTTTACCCACATGAAATCCGGTATATTAGTGCTCTTGTCTTCGGTCGTTTTGCCGGGGCGACTGTTGCTGCTGTTGCCTTGGAGCTTGTTGTTGCTGCTGTTGGCGTTGCATTTGTTGAGGAGCCTGTTGTTGTCGCTGTTGTTGCTGAGGGGCGGCTTGTTGCCGCTGCTGTTGTTGCTGATTGTTCTGTTGTTGCCTTACTTGTTGCTGTTGAGCAGCTTGTTGTTGCCTTTGTTGTTGAGGAGCAGCCTGTTGTCTTTGTTGTTGTTGCTGCCTGTTCTGCTGTTGCCTTACCTGTTGCTGTTGTGCAGCCTGTTGTTGCCTTTGTTGTTGAGGGGCAGCCTGTTGTCTGTTTTGTTGCTGTTGTCTGTTCTGCTGTTGCCTTACCTGTTGCTGTTGTGCAGCCTGTTGTTGTCTTTGTTGTTGGGGAGCAGCTTGTTGCCTGTTTTGTTGTCGTTGATTGTTTTGCTGCTGCCTTACCTGTTGCTGTTGTTTAGCCTGTTGCTGCCTTTGTTGTTGGGGAGCAGCTTGTTGTCTGTTCTGTTGTTTGACTTCACGACCCCTGACATTATTTGTAGCTGATATAGCCGGACGTCCTTTATTTACTGAAACAAATTGGTTCCTGTTTTGGCTTGCCGCTTGCTGGTGACTGGCCTGTATTGCTGTGGGTTGTCTGTGATTTCCGCGCATAGCTGCATTTTCACGGGCTGTGGGTCTGGTTCTTACACCACCGGGTCCATTGTAGCTGGAACGATTATTTGAATTGTTTCGGGGAACATACGTACGATCCGTATAGGTGTTTCGCACAACACGTCTGTTGACATTCATAACAGCCGTATTATACTGGAAGTGACTACCACTCCATCTGCCGCCATAAAAGCCTGAACCGCCATATCCATATCCGTAGTTCACACCGCCGTAATATCCCACGTTGAGTCCCCAGTAGCCATGATGAAAACGATAATATCCGCCACTATATCCCCAATAACTAGGTGTCCATAAATACCCATCTTCAGGTGGTTCTACCCATTGTCCGGGAACCCAGTAATAATCGTACCCGTTATAAGCCCAATAGCCTGGTGTCCAAAGATATCCATCATAAGGGCAAGGAGGTTGTGTATAATATGGTAATCGCGGTGGGGCATGATGTACCCTGACAACAATACCTACTCTGACCCGTGCATACGAAGTAGCCGGTGTGACCATAAAGGCCAACATAAAGAAGAAAATCAGGGGAATGCTTTTAATTGTTTTCATTGGAGAATTAAATTATGTTCATTTGAAATTTATAGGTGCGATTATAATGATGCAAATGTACACAGTGGTAAATAGGAAAATGTTACACAACTCTCGAAATAAGTTGTATCATTCACACATATTTGGGGAGGCAGGATATTCTGAGAAGGAATAGAAAATATAGCCCGGGAAGGAAATTACCACCGGTATTGAAAACGAATCAGACAAGATATACAGATGAACTTAGGTCGGTCATTTTAGCCGGATTATTTACAGATTGAAATAATTTATCAACATTTTCTATCCAATTTTGTTGTACTAATTAAAAAATATATTACTTTTGCATTGTCTAATCAAATGACAACAATTATGATCAATCGATTTTTTACATATTTTAGTTTCTACTTTTACTTTAGCAGGTGAGAGCAGGATAGCCTTTATGTAAAAAACAATACTATACTAAATAGATATACTACATGAAAATCCTGCTCAAACACGAGTAGGATTTTTTTTGTTATCAGTAATAAGCATATATGAAGAAAGTAGCTATACAAGGCGTAAGCGGAGCATTCCATGAGATTGCAGCCAGAGAGTATTTTAAGGGGGAAGAAATTGAGATTCTGCCATGCATAACATTTAAAGATCTGTTTAAGGCATTGGCAGATGATGAATCGTTGCTGGGGATCATTGCCATTGAAAATACCATTGCAGGCAGTTTGTTGCAGAATCATAACCTGCTACGTGAAAGTGGTTGTCTGATTGTAGGCGAACATAAATTACGGATTGAACATAACCTGGTGGCATTGCCCGGACAAAAGCTGGAAGAACTTGAGGAAGTCTATTCCCACCCGATAGCGTTAATGCAATGTGAGGAGTTTCTGGACGAACACCATTATATGAAAGCCATTGAGAGTGAAGATACAGCCTTGTCGGCCAAAGAAATTGCCGATAGAAAGTTGCCTAAACGGGCAGCCATTTGCAGTTCGTTGGCAGCCGAGAAATACGGATTGGAAATTATTGCGAAGGGAATTGAAACAAACAAACGTAATTTTACCAGATTCCTGATAATTGCAGAACCTATACTGGCCGAGAGAATGACCAACGGAACTTTGCTTAATAAGTCAACACTGGTATTTACTTTGCCTCATGAAGAAGGTAGCCTGGCTAAGGTGCTTTCGATATTATCGTTCTATCATGTAAACCTGACCAAAATACAATCCTTACCCATTATAGGCCGGGAATGGGAATATCAGTTCTATATCAACCTGACGTTTGACGATTATACCCGATACCGTCAATCACTGGATGCTATACGACCCCTGACAAAAGATTTTGAACTGTTAGGCGAATATAAGGCTGCGGCAACCCCCGTAGACTAGTAGGTAGTAAGAAGTAGGTAGTAAGAAGTAAGAAGTAAGAAGTAGGGAATAAGTGCTTTAGAAAAAGCAAATTAAATAATATCAATTCATATCGCCGAAGGCTAATATCGATTCATATCACTGAAAGTAATATCAACGAAGTTCATATCACTGAAAGTAATATCGCCAAAGGCAAATATCAATAAAAGAATGAATATACAACCAGCTAACCGGTTAAAGAGCGTAACAGAGTACTATTTCTCAGCAAAGTTGCGGGAAGTAGGCGAAATGAACGCAGAGGGGAAAAATGTGATTAATCTGGGAATAGGGAATCCGGATTTACCTCCTTCGGAAGCCACCATTGCAGCACTGTGTGCTGAAGCCCAAAAGCCGGATGTCCACGGATACCAGAGTTATGTCGGAATACCTGAACTGCGGAAAGGTTTTGCCGATTGGTATAAGAAATGGTATGGTGTGGAATTGAATCCTGCCACTGAAATACAACCCCTGATCGGCTCAAAAGAAGGTATCCTGCATATTACCCTGGCTTTTGTTAATCCGGGGGACAGTGTATTAGTACCCAACCCGGGATATCCAACCTATACTTCTGCCAGTAGGTTGTGTGAAGCGAATATCATTTCGTACGATCTGGATGAGAACAATAACTGGGAGCCTGATTTTGACGCATTGGAACGTATGGATTTAAGTACTGTGAAGCTTATGTGGGTAAATTATCCCAATATGCCCACGGGAGCTAAAGCTTCGGTTGGATTATTCGAAAAGCTGGTAGCCTTTGGCAAAAAGCATACTATAGTTATCTGTAATGATAATCCGTATAGTTTTATTCTGAATGAAGAGAAGCTCAGTATTCTATCGGTAGAGGGAGCGAAAGATATTTGCATAGAAATGAATTCAATGAGTAAGGCACATAATATGGCTGGTTGGCGTATGGCTTTGCTGGCCACCAATGCCGAATTTGTGCAATGGATATTAAAGGTGAAATCGAATATCGATTCAGGAATGTTTCGTCCTATGATGGTGGCTGCCGTGGCTGCATTGCAAAATACAGAAGAATGGCATGCTGAAATGAACAGGGTATATGCAAAAAGGCGGGTTTTGGCTCATCAGATCATGGACGCACTGGATTGTACGTATGATAAGAGCCAGGTAGGAATGTTTATCTGGGCCAGGATTCCGGATAGGTATAAAGACTCTGAAGAACTTGCCAATGAGATATTGTACGGTAAAAATGTGTTTATTACCCCTGGATTCATTTTCGGAGACAAAGGACTACGTTATGTACGCATATCTCTTTGTTGCCCGGAGAAAATACTGGAAGAAGCACTGGGTAGAATAAAGTTGATTGGTTGAATAAGTTAATTAGTTGAATAAGCTAATTGGTTAATTAGTTGTATAAGTAAAGATAAAAAGGAACAAATAAAATCATTGATATGGAATTTGAATCAATATTACTACCGGGAGTTGACGCAAAGCGTCCGCTCATTATTGCGGGTCCGTGCAGCGCGGAGACAGAAGAACAAGTGATGAATACTGCCCGTGGCTTAGCGGCTCATGGCATAAAGATATTCCGTGCAGGAATCTGGAAACCACGTACCAAGCCGGGTGGCTTTGAAGGAGTAGGAGTAGAGGGTTTGCCCTGGCTCAAAAGGGTAAAGACAGAACTTGGCATGTACACAGCAGTGGAAGTAGCTACCGCGAAACATGTACGGGAAGCATTGGCGCATGATGTGGATATCTTGTGGATAGGTGCACGCACCTCTGCAAATCCTTTTGCAGTTCAGGAAATAGCTGATGCATTGGAAGGTGTTGATATACCGGTATTCATTAAAAATCCGGTGAATCCTGATCTGGATTTATGGATTGGAGCCATCGAACGTATATACAATGCCGGCATTCGTCGTATAGCCGCCATTCATCGCGGGTTTAGTACGTATGATAAAAAAATATACCGTAACTTGCCACAATGGCATATACCTATCGAATTGCATCGTCAGATACCTAATTTGCCGATTATATGCGACCCAAGCCATATAGGTGGGAAGCGCGAGCTGATTGCCCCATTGTGTCAACAGGCCATGGATTTGAATTTTGATGGATTAATTATTGAATCCCACTGTCATCCGGATAAAGCCTGGAGTGATGCTGCGCAACAGGTAACTCCTGATGTCCTTGATTTAATCCTGAACAATATTGTGATCCGCGATATGACTCAATCAACGGAAAGTTTGAATGCTTTGCGTCATCAGATTGACGAGCTGGATACTAGTTTGCTTGAATTACTAGC
>Ga0302203_1000385_pt1 | contig 18086 bp, 17 predicted proteins | sample II_Fen_E1_1_FD_194576 | JGI IMG/M metagenome (GOLD analysis project Ga0302203, IMG submission 194576) | Peat permafrost microbial communities from Stordalen Mire near Abisko, Sweden - II_Fen_E1_2 | ecosystem: Environmental > Terrestrial > Soil > Wetlands > Permafrost | place: Sweden: Abisko...
TTTTTTTCCTAAACGGATAAAGAAAATACCAATAATAGAAGCAATAATAGATACAGCCCCAAGTACTAATGGGAATAAAATAATAGTTTCATTACCTTTAAATACTAAGTGACCAAGCACCATAGTTGCAATTGTAGTAACGGCGTAAGTTTCAAATAAATCAGCCGCCATACCAGCACAATCACCAACGTTGTCCCCGACGTTGTCAGCGATAACCGCTGGGTTACGAGGATCATCTTCTGGGATAGAAGCTTCAACCTTACCAACTAAATCAGCTCCAACATCAGCAGCTTTAGTATAAATACCGCCACCCAAACGAGCGAAGATAGAAATTAAAGAGCTACCAAAAGCGAAACCAATAATAGCGTTTAGATCGTGAGTTAAAAAGTAAAAACCAGCAGTACCAAGTAAAGCTAGACCTACTACTAACATGCCAGTAACAGAACCGCCCCAAACAGCAACGTTTAGAGCTTTTTGCATACCACCACGAGCAGCTTCAGCTGTTCTAACGTTAGCGCGAACACTAACAAACATACCGATATAACCAGTTAAAGCAGATAAAACTGCACCAGTTAAGAAAGCAGCGGCTGTCATCCAACCTAAAGATGGAATGAAACCAACTACTAAAAATAAGATAGCAGCTACAATAGCTACTGTTTTGTACTGACGATTTAAGAAAGCGCTAGCTCCTTGTTGAATCGCTAAAGCAATTTCTTTCATGCGATCATTACCGTCTGACATTTTAAGAATCATGCGAATAACGATAGCCCCATAGATAATGGCGGCTAGTGCGCTACCCAAGATAATCAAGTTAATCATAAATCTTGTTATTTAAATTTTTTATTATAATTATTCGACTAAATCCTTTTCAAAATCTTGAGCTTCTTCCGCATCAACATGAGCAGTTTCTTCGAAAGCTTCAGCGATTTTTGGATCTTCACTATCAATCACTTTGCCAACACCATCTTCAATAATATCAATTTTCCAACCAGTTAAATGAGCCGCTAAGCGAACATTTTGACCACTCTTACCAATAGCTAGTGATAATTTATCAGAAGCTACTTTAACAATCGCTTTATGATCAGCTTCAATTAATTCAATATCAGTAATTTTAGCTGGCGCTAAAGAATTAGCAATAAACTTAGCTGGGTCTTCATTATATTCAATAATATCAACCTTTTCACCACCTAGTTCGGAAATAATAGTTTGAATTCTAGCACCACGTTGACCAACACAAGAGCCAACTGGATCAACATTCTCTGCCTCTGTATAAATGGCTACTTTAGAACGAGAGCCAGCTTCACGAGCCACAGCTTTAAGTTCAACTAAACCATTAGCAATTTCTGGAATTTCTAAGTAGAAAATTTTACGTAAGATTTCTTCACTGCGACGAGAAAGAATTACTTCAGGACCTTTATGTCCTTCACGAACTTCTTTAACATAAACTTTAACGCGATCAGATACATTATATCTTTCGCCAAAAATTTGTTCTTCGGCTGGTAAAATACCAATTGCTTTACCTAAATCAACAAAAACTAAACGACCTTCACGACGTTGAACAATACCGGAAACAACTTCACCTTCTTTATCCTTAAATTCATCAAAAATCATATCACGTTCCATTTCACGTAATTTTTGGATAATAACCTGTTTAGCGGTTTGAGCGGCCATACGACCATAAGATTCTGGGATTGGTAAGTCAGTAATAATTTCATCACCAACCTTAACGCCAGATTTTAAAATACCAGCTTCCTTCAACTGAATATCAGTCTTAGGATTAAATTTACGAATTTCTTGACCATCAGCGTCAAGCTCTGGTTCGCTATAAACTGGTTCTTCTTTAGCGTTTTTGTCTTGTGGTCCATAAAGACGTTGTAACATTTCCGCTTCTTCTTGTTCCGGTAAATCCTCAACTACGGTTTTAACGTCAAAAATCTCACTGGTTCCAGTGTTAACATCAAATTTTACTTTGATATTCTGATTTTTTTCACCGTAATCTTTACGATAAGCGGCCGCAAGAGCAAGTTCGATAGTCGACACTACAGTGTCGTACTCCAAATTTTTCTCTTCACACACCAGTTTAATGGCGTTTGATAGTTCAGACATAATATTTAGTAGATGCTTATTAAATGCAGCATCTTTACTTATAATTAAAGAAAAAGCTAATTGTAAGAACAACTAGCTTTATAAATACATAATAGCAAATATGGTGGTTTTGTCAAAATTACCAAATAGAAGTACAGCTGGTTCCGACTGTGGTAGTTGAACAAACTAACCATTTAAGTAGATAGTAAGTTATGCCCCAAGAGGCTAAAACGATCAAAAGACCAATAAATAAAGCTTGAATCTTGCCCATCGCTTCCTTCATCTTAGCTTCATTACCGGCTGAAGTCATATACTGAAAACCAGCCATAATTAGTAAAGCCACTAAAACAACACTAATAAAAGTTAATAAAGTTTTCAAAATCTTAAGAGCAATCGCTTTAATATCTTGTGGTTTGTTACCATAATTATTAGCGGTCGACTCTTGAAGTAAGCTTTGGTTGCTAAGTAAAGTTGAGTCAGCTGAAGCTGGCTTAACTAAAGGCAGCATGTTAAACTGCAAAACACCCAAAGAAACTAGAAATAAAAATGATAGCAAATATTTTTTAGCAAGAAGCATATTATTTTGATATAATTATAAAACGCTATTCATATTATACGTAAAAAAAAGGCAAAAGACAAACACATGAACTTATCATCCAAAATTGCTTACAACACAATCATTCAACTACTTGGCAAAGTGGTCTCCACAATTTTAGGCCTAGTCTCTTTAGCGATGATGGCTCGTTATTTGGGTCAAGCTGGCTTCGGTTCTTATACTACTGTAATTAATTACGTTTCTTTCTTTGCAATTATTGCGGACCTCGGTTTAACTTTAGTAACCGTGCAAATGATTAGTCTTCCTAACGCTGATGAAACTAAAATTTTAAATAATTTATTTGGGCTACGTTTAGTTTCAATTGTTTTATTTTTAGGACTAGCTCCAATTGTGGCTATTTTTTTACCATACTCTTTGTATATAAAGATAGGCATTCTAATCGCGGCTATTTCTTTTTTATTCCCAGCTTTAAATCAAGTTCTAATTGGCTTATTCCAAAAAAAATTACGCATGGATAAAGCGGTTATCGCCGAAACCCTTGGTCGCATTTTATTAGTAGCCGGAATCTACCTTACTATTATTTTTAAACAAGGTTTAATTGGTATCTTATGGGCTAGTGTCGCCGCGGCCGCTTTCAATTTTTTAATTGCTTATTTGCTGGCTACTAAGTTTCATTTTCTAAAACCAAATTTTGATTTTAAACTATGGCAAGAAGTCATTAAAAAAAGTTGGCCACTAGCCGTTACTATTGTTCTTAATTTATTATATTTAAAAACAGATACTTTAATTTTATCTTTTATAAAAAGCCCTGGTGAAGTTGGTTTGTACGGAGCCGCTTATCGAATTATTGATGTACTTACTACCTTACCATTTATGTTTGCTGGTATTATTCTACCAATTCTAACCTCAGCTTGGTTCGAAGAAAAGAAAGATTATTTCGCTGCCGTTTTGCAAAAGTCTTTTGATTTAATGGCAATCTTTTCTATTCCAATTACGGCCGGCACTTTAATCTTAGCCCGCCCCTTAATTATTTTAGTAGCTGGCAATGATTTTGCTGACTCTGGTTTAATTTTAAAGATTTTAATTTTTACTTTAGAAGCGATTTTTTTAGGCTGCATGTTTTCTCACGCTGTTATTGCGATTGGTCGTCAGAAAAAAATGATTGGTTCTTACATTTTTGTTAGCGTATCATCAGTAATTCTCTATCTAATTTTTATTCCTATTTTTTCCTACTTCGGCGCCGCTTTTGTGACTATTTACAGCGAATTAGCCATTGCTCTTTGCTCAGCTTATGTTGTTTGGCGTTATACTGGCTTTATTCCTAGTTTTAAAATTATTGCTAAAACTAGTGCCGCCTCAATTATCATGTGGCTGTGCTTATATTTTATACCAACTAATTTTTATTATTCCTGGTTTGGCTTAATAATTGGTGGTTTAATAGCAATAATGGTATATTTTATTAGTCTCTATGGTTTAAAGGGTGTAACTAAAGATGACTTAAAAATCTTATTAAATAAAAAACTCTAACTATATGGAAAATAAATTAGAACCAGTAATCATCTTTGAAAACAATGATTACTTAGTAATTAATAAACCAGCCGGATTAATAGTTCATGGTGGCGCTGGTATTACCGAACCAGTTTTAACTGATTGGTTACGTAAAAAATATCCAGAAATAGAAACTGTTGGCGACGACCCACTTCGTCCTGGTATTGTTCATCGTTTAGATAGAGAGGCTAGCGGTTTAATGATCATTACTAAAACACAAAAAGCTTTTGACCATTTTAAAAAATTGTTCAAAAATCGCCGTGTAGTTAAAAAATATTTAGCTTTAGCTCATGGAAAAATTAGTAAAGACGAAGATTTAATTGCCTTCCCAATTAAACGTTCTAAAGATGGATATCGCATGGCTGCTTTACCGGTTAGTTCTGAAACCATTAGTGACAAGAATAAACCAAATAATCGTGATCGCGGTACTTTAAGAGCCCAAGAAGATTCTAAAGAAGCAATTACAGAATTTTGCGTACTAACTAGATATATCAACTACACCTTATTAGATGTTAAGATTAAAACTGGCCGTACTCATCAAATTCGGGTTCATTTATACGCTTACGGACATCCGTTATTAGGCGACAATTTATACTGGACCAAAAAGTCAAAAGTAAAAAATGAGAAAGTAGGTTTAGGTCGCATTTTCTTAGTAGCCAAAGAACTAAGCTTTAAAGATTTGGATGGTGAAAAACAAAATTTTAGCATTGAATTGCCAGCTGATTTGCAAAGTTTTCTCGACAAGACTAAGTAGACTAAAGCGTTTTGACGGAGAACTCTATTTCCTATATAATAAACAAAGAATTATAAAAAATTAATTTTTAAAAACTATGAAAAAAAAGAGGAACATCATTCTTGGTTCAGCTGTTCTACTTGTAGTAGTAGCAACTGTTCTAGGAATCACCTTATATAACAGTAAGGGAAATCTTAAGCCGGAAGCGGCTCGAGTAAAAGTAGAAAACTTTGTTAATACCTATTTAATGCAAGGTGGTAGCAAGGCAACTGTGTCCGATGTAACTGAGTCTTATGGCCTTTATAAAATGAAAGTTAACATTGGATCTAATCAAACTGTTGAAACTTATGTTTCCCGTGATGGTAAACTTTTCTTTCCACAAGCTTTAGATATCGCTAAAACAATTGCTGATGCTACAGGTGGTGCTGCCGCTAAAGGCGACCAAGCAGCCGCTACTCCAACTAACATCCCAAAAACAGATAAACCTTCTATTGAATTATTCGTAATGAGTTATTGCCCATACGGTACTCAAATGGAAAAAGGTATTTTACCAGCCATTGCTGCTTTAGGTAAGAAAGTTGATTTTACAATTAAATTCAATGATTATTCCATGCATGGCGATAAAGAATTAAAAGAAAATTTAGTTCAATATTGTATTCAAAAAGAACAAACTTCTAAGTATGCTACTTATCTAAGTTGTTTCTTAAAAGCTAGTGACAGTGCTTCTTGTTTAACAAGTGCTGGCATCGACACTTCTAAGAATGATTCTTGTGTAGCAGCTACCGATAAAAAGTTTAGCGTAATGGCTAATGCTGCTAGTAACACTGATTACAAAGGAACTTACCCAAGTTTCAATATTTCAAAAGAAGATAATGCTAAATATAATGTTGGTGGTTCCCCAACTTTAATCATTAACGGTACTGAAGCTTCTTCTGGTCGTGACAGTGCTAGTCTACTTAAGACTATCTGTTCTGCTTTCAATGAAGCTCCAGCTGAATGTAAAGCTGCTTTATCATCAACTGCTCCATCCGCTGGTTTCGGCGAAGGAAGCGCTTCTGGTGGTAGTGCTGCCGCTGGTTGTGGTCAATAAAAATAGCTTACTATAGATAAAAAACAGAGCTTTAACCAGCTCTGTTTTTATATACCAGGGTATACTTGACATAAAATTAATTTAATGTTATACTGTAGCAACACTTTAAAACGCATGTCATGATCCAAAAAATCATCTCTAACCTACGGGAAACGAGTAATATTGTGCTGGCCGCTCAAAGTTTAGTTAATGAACAATTCAATATTAACACTGAACTTTTGAGCGCTAATAAAAAGAAACGAAGTTTGTTTAATCACAAGTTAAGTCTCTTTAACAAAGCCATCCAAGATTCCACTTTTCTGTCCACCGAAGAGAAATTTTTTTTCACCAGCAAAATGCCGGTTGAAGAGTATCAACTAATTAGAGAAATAATTCTCGAACTAACCAAAAAGGAAATCAAAAACCCCTTAGCAAAATAGCTTTGGGGTTTTCTTTTATTTATAGAGTTTTTTATTTTTTTATTTCATCATCTAAAACTGATAAATCGGAATAAAGATTTAAAGCCCAGTGGGCAATATATTCTCGTTCGCCTTGTGGATCCTTAGGGGCCTCACTAAAATCAATAAAAACGCCAGTTGGGTAAGGAAAATGAATATATTCTCTTTCAGCCATTTTATTTTTTAATTCTCCTTTGCTCAATCCTTGGCGATCAGTCATTTTAGCCTCCTCCTCTAAACGAAAGTCATCAGCGAAATCAGCGTTAAAGTTAATATTGATTAAACGCATTGCAATCTTTAAATCAGAAATCATTTTATTATGATAACTGCGACGCAAATTATCAGATGGTCCAATTACAGACTTGTATTGTTCTTCACTATCATAAGAGGCCATTTTCTGAATTTGTAAAAAATTAACCTGAGACAAATAATTACGAGCATCATCTAAAATTGATTTTAAAAATTTTAAAATAGCTTCCTTGCGATTTTCAATAATCGCTTGTTCACTAAGATCACTTTTAAATTCTATTTTTAAGCCAGCTGATTTTATAAGTTCAATAGTTTGTCGATATTTTTCACCAGTTTGTCCCAATATTTCTAAATCTTTTTCAGTTTTTGTTTCAGTCTTAAAATGAGTTACTGGTAATTCTTGTTCAAAATCTCCAAGATTCAACTCGGATTCACGCCCTTCACTATATTTATCTGGTTCTTTATTTTGATCTCTAAAATATTTTAACGGTGATTCGTAGTTCATATATTTTTGATTATACCTCAATAATAGGGTAAGAAATTAAAAAAAACAAGGCCGAAACCTTGTTTTTTAAAACGTTAACTAATTATTATATAGTAGCAGTTAGGTCAGCTTTTAAACTATCTTTGCTGCGCATACCAATAAATTCACCAGCTATTTCACCATTCTTGAAAAGCTTCATATTGGGAATACTCTGAATTTCATACTTAATCGCTAAATCTTGATTATTAGCTTCTTCCGTATTTACTTTAACAATTTTTATTTTACCAGCTAACTCAATAGCTAATTCATCTAAAATTGGGGCCATCATACGACAAGGGGCACACCAAGGAGCCCAGAAATCTACTAACACTGGGATTTCGCTTTTTAGAACTTCTGCTTCAAAATTATCTCGGTTTACATCTAAAGCTTGTGACATAAAATTATTGTTTAATTATTTCTTTAAATAGTTTAGCGATTTTTTCTGGTTGCTTATTTTTTTTAGAAAAACAGCAATCCATTTCTTCTTCTAGCAACTTATTCATTAAAGAAGAAATTGCTGACCTGGACGCTTTGAGTTGCATGATAACAGCTAAGCATTCATTTTCTTTACAGCTTAACATTTTTTTTGCACCTTCAAGTTGTCCGATAATGTTATTAATTCTTTGTTCGGTTGTTTTCATAATAAACTAAGTTTATCATATACCCCTAGGGGGTGTCAATAACGACCCAATAGTTATGTTTATCACCGTACAATTTATATTTTGAAAAGCCAACTACTTTTAATAAATTTTTAAGACCGCGCTTAGTAAAAGCATGATAATAACGCTCGCTAACAGCCTCGCCTTTATTGTTTTTCCAAGGAAATAATAAATCACCAAAGTCTAAATCACTTCTTAAGGTGATTTTCTGCCAAATATTTTTAAATAGATATTTTTGATATTTTTTATTATCCCACAAACGCCACACGCTAAAAATAATTTGTCCCTGTGGTGCACAAACTAATTTTAGTTGTTCAAGTGCCTGAAGTCTCAGTTCTTTACTTGGCAAATGATGCAAAACGGCAACCGAAATAATTAAATTAAATTTTTGATTAAGGTTCTCTAATTTTAAAATATCCAAAACTTTAAAATTTTGGTCTGAGTAATTTACCTTAGCTAATTTAATTAACTCCTCACTACTATCGACTCCTAAATAATTTATTTTTTTGTTTGCTAAATTTTCAATTAATCGTCCGTTACCACAACCAACATCTAAAACTGAGTCGCCTTCGCGTAAATCACTTAAAACTTTTTCGAGCTCCGGCCAAATATACTTCTTACGAGTCACATCAAACTGGGCCGCAATTTCGCGGTAGTTATTATGAACTATTTTAAGTAATTTATTTTGCGTTTCTTTTTTCATCCTAATCTAAATAAGTTTTATAGCGATAGTCTTTACCGCCAGCATCTTTAACTTTTTTTAACTTCAAACAATTGTCACAAGTACAACAATCTTTAGCCTCATGATCACCAAAATATTTTAAAATATATTGTTGGCGACAACCAATCTGATAAACATACTGCTCCATTTCATCTAGTTTTTCATAAGCTCGATCGGCTTTATTTTTTAAAGACTTAAAATCTAAATTTAAATCTTCAGCTCGCACTCTCTTTAAAATTTTAATTTCTGTACCACGAAATGGTGGACGATATTCAACTAAATCTTTCTCAACTAATTTTTTAATAGTTCTCGACAATGAATCTTTTTTAACATTCATGATTCTAGCGGCGTCTTCCAAATTAATTTCCCAACCAGCCTCAAATTCTTTACCAAACTTTTCAAATAATAAACTAATGACTTCGATTTGTACTTTAGCTCTTTTACCAGATGCTTCAAACATCGCCGTCACATCAGTTTTAGCCTTTAAATAAGCATTAGAGTTTTTTTCATTTGGACGAGATAAATAACCCTCTTTTTCTAAAATTTTAAGAGCTGTGCCAACGGACATCTCAGGAACGCGTTCTGATAAATTCTGAATAATTTCTGAATAAGTAACTAGAACCGTTTCTTCACCAATAGCCTCATTACGATCCGACCAATCAGCCAATAATTCATACACCTCCATAATAATATTGGGTGATGGATTATCGCCTTTGATAAAAAATTCACGTAAGTATCTATCTTGAGGCGAATAAAATAATAAACAAAAACTTGTTTTACCATCACGACCAGCGCGTCCCGCTTCTTGATAATAGGCCTCAATTGTTCCTGGTAAATCATGATGAATTACAAAACGAATATCTTTTTTATTGATTCCTAAACCAAAGGCGTTAGTCGCAATTACCACTTGAGCCTCGCCCTTCATAAAACTGTTTTGTACCCAATCACGAGATTCAGCATCCATACCAGCATGATAAACTACGGCCTTAATATTTCGTTCAATCAAAAGCTCAGCTAATTCATCAGCCTTAGAACGAGTTCCTACATAAATAATTCCTGAACCTAAATTATTATTATCAAGCGCATCTAAAATATATTGAGTTTTTTGACCACTACTGGCTTGTACTACCGCTAGTTGTAAATTAGGACGAGCAAAACCAGAGATTACATATTTAGGGTCAGCTAAATTAAGTTGTTTGGAAATATCTTCACGAACTTCTGGAGTAGCGGTCGCAGTTAGTGCCACGACAATTGGTGAGCCCACCATTTTAACAACTTCTTTTAGACGCATATAACTTGGTCTAAAATCATGACCCCACTGCGAAATACAATGAGCTTCATCAATTGCAAATAAAGAAACTTTTAAGCCCCGAAGGTCAGACATAAAAGCAGCATTGTAAAAACGTTCTGGTGCAATATAAATTATTTTATAATAACCATTTTTAATCTTTTGCAAACGCTCTTCACTTTCTTTTTGTGATAATGATGAATTAATAAAAGTCGAAGGAATACCAACGGCGTCCAAAGAATCAACTTGGTCTTTCATTAAAGCAATTAGAGGAGAGACTACCAAAGTAATGCCTTCAAATATTAAAGCCGGCAATTGATAAATCATCGACTTACCACCACCAGTTGGTAAAATTACCACCGTGTCGTGACCAGCTAAAATATGATCAATCGCTTCTTCTTGCCCAGGACGAAAAGACTCATAACCAAAATGAATCTTAAGTAAATCAAGTAATTGTTTTTTACGGTGTGGCATGAGCAGAAAAAAGAACCGCTACTAAGCGGTTTTTTTATTTTTATAAATATTTAAAACATTTTGAAATAAGAAAGCAATAGTCATCGGACCAACACCACCCGGTACTGGCGAAATAAAAGAAGCTTTTTCTTTTACATTATCAAAATCGATATCACCACAAACTTTATCGCCAACTTGAGTGGTGCCAACATCAATTAAAACCGCGTCGTGTTTTATCATCCCTTCTTTAATAAAGAATGGGGCCCCAATAGCACTTACTAAAACATCAACGGTTTCTGATATTTTAGCCACCTCCCCAGCATCACGAGCAGTAATTCCTTTTACTTCTTTAAAACCATAATCATTTAATAATTTTTTTAAAGCCTCACCAAAAACATCTGAATTATATAAAGCACCGGCACTTAAATCTTTGGCTTTTATTTTAGTGCTATCTAACATCATTTTAACTGAAGCAAGTACTGGTGATGTTACGTTTTCTGGATGATTATCTAAAAAACCATCAGCGTCTTTTTTTGGGTCGAGCACTGACATCACTTTATCGGTATCAATGTTTTCTGGTAATGGCAACTGCACTAAAACTGAATCAATTGTGTCGTCATTATTTAAAAATTTTATTGTTTCAATGATTTCATCCTCTGAAGTCGTTTCATCTAATTCATATAAATAAGTATCGATACCTAATTTTTTTGCTTCTCTCTCTTTTAGTCTGACATAAAGCTGTGAATCAGGGCGAGAGCCAACTAAAATAATCGCCAAGCTTGGATGAGTTTCACCATTTTTAACTGCCTCAAAAACTTCTACAGCAATCTTATCTTTTACTTTTTCGGCCAACTTACGGCCATCAATTATTTTCATGATTTTTTATTTTTTATAAATTGGAAAATGCTGACACAAATCTTTTACTTCTTGTTTCAAAGAATCAACACCTGTTTGTTTAGTTAAAGCACGATCAATTATATCAGCTAATATTTTCATTTCCGCCTCTTTCATGCCACGAGTAGTTACTGCCGGAGTACCAATTCTAATACCAGACGGATTCATTGGTGGATTGGGGTCATTAGGAATAGTAGAGCGTGAAACGGAGATACCAATGTTTTCTAAAGTAACTTCAGCGTCTTTACCAACTAAACCCTTACTATTTAAATCAACCACCATTAAGTGATTATCAGTGCCACCAGAAACAATTTTATAACCTTTAGTAATCAATTCGTTAGCTAAGAATCTAGCATTAATAATTACTTGTTTAGAATATTCTTTAAACTCTGGTTTTAAGGCTTCACCAAAGGCCACCGCTTTAGCGGCCGTAATGTGATCATGAGGACCACCTTGCATACCAGGGAAAACCGCGCGATCAATTTGCTTGGCAAACTTTTCCTTACACATAATAATCGCCCCGCGTGGACCACGTAAAGTTTTGTGTGTTGTGGTAGATGTTACATCAAAATATGGAATTGGTGAACTAACAATACCAGCGGCTACCAGTCCAGCGATATGGGCGATGTCCGCAAAAGTATAAGCGCCAACTTCATCAGCAATTTCTTTAAATTTCTGCCAATCAATTTCACGTGAGTAAGCGGAAAAACCCGCCACAATCATTTTTGGTTTTTCGGCAATCGCAATACGACGCACTTCCTCCATATCAATAATTCCGGTTTCTGGATTCACACCGTATTGCACGAAGTTATATAAACGACCAGAAAAATTTACACTATGACCATGAGATAAATGTCCGCCGTGATCTAATCTTAAGCCTAAAACTTTATCACCTGGTTCTAAGAAAGCCATATAGACAGCGGCATTAGCTGGTGAACCAGATAAAGCCTGAACATTAACATGCTCCGCCCCAAATAATTCTTTAGCGCGAGCAATTGCTAAATCTTCTACTTTATCAATCACGCTATTACCACCGTAATAGCGATGACCACTATAGCCTTCGCTGTACTTATTAGCAAGCGCGGTCGACATCGCTTCTAAAACGGCTTCAGAGGCGTAGTTTTCCGAAGCAATCAGTTCAATTTCATTTTCCTGACGAGCTTCTTCTTCGCTGATATATTCCCAAAGTTTTGGGTCTTGATTTGGCAAAAATTCGTATTTCATATGTTTATATTATGCCTATTTATGATAGTTTAGCGAGTGGTTTTTGTCAAAAATTACAAATTTTTAACCATATAACTGTCCTTCAACTTATAATCAGTTTTACGATAATAATCTCTAACCCCAACACCAGAAATAATGGCCATTTTTTTAGCGCCCAATTCTTTAGCTATTTTCTCAGCCTCGGCTAATAATATTTTACCTAATCCTCGGTGCTGTGTTTTTTTACCACCACCTACCGGCATCAGTTGTCCGTAAACATGAAGCTCGCGAATCATCGCGGGTGTAATTAAACTAGTCTCGCTCATTCTTAAACGACAGAAGCCGTATAAAGTTTTATCGTCAGAGCTATCAGCACTAATAAAATATTCCGTACCATTGCCAGCCGCATATTGCTCCACATTAATTTTGAAATCTTTAACGTAAGCGGTTTCTTTAGATTCACGACAACGAATACAATCACACTTAACCCCGCGTTGTTGCATTATCTGACGCAAGTTAGTAATTTTGTTGCCCGCTAAAATTGATTCACCCGGAATATCCCTGATTAATCTAATTATACGAACGTATTTCGGTGTGAAGTTCTTACAATCAACAATTAATTCTTGAAGTTCAGTATCAGTATAAGGTTTGTATTTTCCGGCTTTCCACCAACGATACAATAAACTACCTTGAGTCACCACGGTTGGATAAAATTTAATTTGGTCTGGTTGAAAACGCTCATCGGTAAACAACATTTTATACATTTCCAAATCTCTTTTTGGAGTTGAACCAGGAAGAGCGGGCATGATGTGATAAGTAATCTTAAAACCAAAATCACGAAGCTCTCGAGTTGCCCGAGCAATTTCAGCTACATTATGACCACGATTATTTAACTTTAAAATGGCATCATCAGGAGCCTGAACACCAATCTCCACACGAGTACAACCAAGTTCACGCATTTGGCGTAATTCTTTTTCGTTAATATAATCCGGACGAGTCTCAAGAGTTAAACCAATAATTTTATACTGCGCTGTTTCGTTTTTTTTCTGCTCTTTAGCTAGTGCAACTTTTAAATCAGCTAATGTCATTGATTTTGGATATGGTGAAATTACTTTACCAATTACTGATTTTAAAATTTGTAATTTTGATTCACCGTCGGATTCTAAATAAGAACCGATACTTTTATTCTTTCGGAGTTTTGTAAAATCATTAGCCGCCCGAAAACAGTTTAAAATATACCAATACTGATATCTGTCTGGTAAATAACTCCAAGTGCCACCAATAACAATAATTTCAATTTTATTTGGTTCGTGTCCATTATTCTCTAAAGAGTTAAGACGAAGCACGGTCTGTTTATAAGGATCAAAGTTACACTTAACCGCCCGCATCACTGCTGGCTCATTTGGAAGATAACTGACAGGCATGCCTGGCTCATTGGGACAATAAGCACAATTTCCAGGACACGGATAAGGCTTGGTTAAAACTGCCACTGGAGCGATGCCTGATAAAGTCCTAATTGAACGCTTACGTAATAACCCTTCCCAAAGATTTTTATTAAAACCACGTGGCAATTTATTTTGACGATTTAAGTCACGATAAACTTCTAGTATCTGAGAGTTGAGCAATGACTCAATTTTGTACTTTTTGGAAAGTTCACGCTTAGCCTCAGCCAAATCATCGCGTGTTTTCACGCGATTGTGCCAATATTTAAATAAATCCATTATTGCTTCCTGCATATGTTTAGGCTATAATCTAAATGTTTATTACTATTAAGATATACTAATTTCTCTAAATTCACAACTATGAAAAAATTTCTCTCGGTCGCTATCTTAGCCCTTTCTTTTATCATTTTTGCCCATTCCGCACAAGCCTTTGAAGTTAAAGTTGATAATTCAGTTAACTTAAATAAAGAAGAAATCGCCGATGGCAATGTTTACGCTAGTTGCGGTGAAATGAAAATTGATGGCACAGTTAATGGCGATGTTATTGCTATATGTAAAAGCATTATTGTAAACGGTACTATTAACGGTGACCTCATTGCTTTTAGCCAAGACGTTGTTATTAATGGTGAAGTAAAAGGCAGTGCTCGTGTCGCCGGAACCAACATCACTGTAAACGGCACCGTTGATCATAATATTAATGCTTTTGGTACAGAAATAAATTTAACACCGAGCTCCACCGTAGCTTGGGATGTTTTAGTGGCTGGTGTTAATGGTAAATTTAACGGCACCATTGCCGGTAATTTACATGGCAGTATTTCAGCGGCGACTGTAGCTGGTAAAATTGGTAAAAATATTAATCTAACCATTGATGATGTTGATGCTAAACAAGGCGGTCTACTTATTACTAAAGACGCTATTGTTGGTGGTGGTTTAACTTATAGTGCCAGACAAGAAGCTCGTTTAGAAAGTTTGTCATCCGTTGTTGGCCCAGTGTCTCGTCAAGAAATAAAAGATACATCAGAAACACCATTAAATGTTTTATCAACTATTTTTTATAAATTATCGGCGTTAATTCTTATCGGCTTAGTCTTAATTAGTTTAAAGAAAAAGTTTGCTTACGACGTAGCTCAAAACTTAGAAACAAAAAATTGGCAAGCTACTTTAATTGGCTTAGGAGCTTTAATTCTAACACCACTGATTATTTTATTTTTTACGATAACTATCATAGGTATTCCCTTAGCTATTATACTACTTGCTATTTATTTGGTTGTTTTGGCACTTAGTCTTATTTTATCATCTTTCTTCGTGGCCAATACTTTGCTAAAAAGTTTTTATAAAAAACCAGTTAATGTTTTTGTGATTTTAATTCTTGGTTTAACCATTTTTGTTTTACTTGCCTCTTTACCTTATATCGCCGGTGCTTTCGTACTTGCCTTTATGATTTATGGTTTAGGTGGAATCTTAATTACTATTAAAAATTATTTATATGCTTAATCCAGAAATATTTAAAGCTTACGATATCAGAGGAATTTACAACACCGACTTCGACGATGAAGTTGCTTATCAAATGGCCCTAGCTTATGTGGCTCTGCGCAAAACTGATATTGACTATGATGCTAGTCGTCCACTTAAGTTAGCTGTTGGTTCTGATATGAGAATTTCCTCACCAGCCCTAAAAGAAAAATTAATTGCTGGTTTTATTGCTGCTGGTGTAGACGTGTTTGATTTTGGTTTAGTTTCAACACCTGCTTTTTATTTTGCAGTTGCTAGTTATCAACTTGATGGCGGTATTATGATTTCCGCTTCTCATAATCCTGGTGGTTGGAATGGTTTTAAAGTTGTTAGAACACGTGCGGTTCCAGTTAGTGGTGAAACAGGAATTGCCTGGATGAAAGATAAAATATTAGCTAATGATTTTTCTTTATCAGAAACACCAGGAACTATTACTGTTAAATATAATATTGCTCAAGAGCAATTATTGCATGATAAAGATTATCTTAATTTAAAAAGCATTAAACCATTTAAAATTGTGGTCGATACTGCTAATGGTATGGGTGCTCAATATATTTTTGAATTATTCAAAGATTTACCAGTTGTCCTGTTACCATTAAATTTTGAATTCGACGGCTCTTTTCCGGCTCACGAAGCTGATCCTTTAAAAGAAGAGAATATGCGTCAACTTCAGAAAATGGTAATTGAAAAAGAGGCTGATTTAGGAATTGCTACTGATGGCGACGGTGACCGCGTTTTCTTTGTTGATGATAAAGGACAAACCATTGAACCGGCTATTATTCGAGGACTTCTAGCTAAGATATTTCTAGCTATGAAACCTGGGGCAAAAATTGGTTATGATGTTAGACCGGGAAAAATTACTCAAGACTTAATTCTTAGACACGGCGGCATTCCTGTTATTACTCGAGTAGGACATTCTTTAATTAAAGAACAAATGTTGCGTGATGATATTTATTTTGCCGGCGAATCTTCTGGTCACTTCTTTTTAAATTTACCTCTCGGTTGTTTTGAGATGCCAAACATCATGATCGGAAAACTGCTTGAAGAATTTTCTAATTGTGGACAAAAACTTTCAGACTATTTACCAGAATTTAGAAAGTATTTTTCTTCCGGAGAAATAAATAATGAAACCACCGACAAAGAAGCGGTCTTGAAAGCTATTGCTGAAAAATATAGTGACGGAAAAATAAATTTTTTAGATGGTATTACCGTTGAATATCCTGATTACTGGTTTAATGTTCGTGCTTCTAACACCGAAAATAAAGTACGTCTGAACTTAGAAGCTATCAACCCAGAACTAATGGCTAAGAAACGTGATGAAGTATTAGCTTTCATTAAATAGAATTCCAAACAAAAAGACTCTTTATTTAAAAGAGTCTTTTTTTATAAATTTTATTTTTTTCTAATAACTTCGATTGTACATTTATTAAGTAAAGCGGCCAGAGCACCAATAGCTGCTAGAACTGGAGCAAAGACAGCCCCAACTGCCGCAAAAGTAACTGGAATTTCCATCATCACTTTACCTTTTTCGTTTTTAATAATTACTCGTTGAATGTTGCCCTCCTTAATTAACTCCTTAATTTTTTCCACTAATTCATGCCCATATATTTTAAACTGTTCTGAATTTAAACCATCATCAAATTTAGTCCCCTGTTTTTTACAAGTCATATTGTTTTATTAATTCTTTTTATAATACAAAGAATTGAAAATAATAAATAACATTTCTAATTGATTAACAATAGAATTAATTAAAAATTCTTGATTAGCATCCTTAGTGGCAATTGGCAAAACGCAATAAGCTTTAATATTAAAATTTTCCTGATTTGATTTAACAATACTGCACTCACCAAAAGAACACTCGCCATTTAAAAGAGCTTTATTTTCAATCTTTACTCTATCTACTTTTTTATTACCGCGCGACACAAAATATTCATGAAGATTATTACCACTTTTAACATCAATTATTTTAAGAGAGACCCAGTCTGCATTAATAATTCCTAAAATACGTTCCGCGGTGTGAACAAATAAAGCCTGAATATCCTTCTTGCTTTCTGGATATTTGTTAACAGTTGAAAAAACTTTTTTCATCTCTTCCAGCTGTAAATTAATTGAACCAATATATTTAAAAGTTTCTCGAAGGCGCTCTTCTAATTCTTCTTGTTGCTTCTTATATTTATCTACCTCTCGAGAATAAAAACTAAATAAAATTGCCATTAAAACAAAAAGTGAAGCAATATAAACTACCTCTGAAATTTCGTCAGAAAAATTTCCAATGTTTACATTAAACAGTGGCGTTACAATAATTAAAATTACATTTATAATTATCGAAAAAAGAATAATCTCTCTAAGTTTTTTGTGTTTTCTATTCATAGAACTATTTATCGTGTTTAAGATATTTAACTGCTAAAACAGTAGCGATCGGGGCCGACAAACATAAACTAATAACACCCACTAAAGTTCTTACGATTTCTGTAGCAATATCTTCATTATTAATAATTTGGGCTACCGTTAAAAATGGTTCTTGGTGAATACTAAACAATAACACAAGTGGCAAGGCCGCACTAACATAAGCTAAAAATAAAGTATTAATGATGGCCCCTAAATGAGCTCGTCCAATATTCATCGACATTTTGAATACTTGAACATCTTTTAGATTAGAATTGGCCTCTCTTATTTGTTCAACCGATTCAACC
>Ga0302203_1000407_pt1 | contig 17678 bp, 15 predicted proteins | sample II_Fen_E1_1_FD_194576 | JGI IMG/M metagenome (GOLD analysis project Ga0302203, IMG submission 194576) | Peat permafrost microbial communities from Stordalen Mire near Abisko, Sweden - II_Fen_E1_2 | ecosystem: Environmental > Terrestrial > Soil > Wetlands > Permafrost | place: Sweden: Abisko...
GCGAAGGCGTGAAAGTCTGGCTTACGCATATTGGCGGTTATCCAGGCAAGTATGATGCATTAGTACGCCCGGCTATTTTCCAGCAGCCACCCAAACTTTTTGTTTGCGGGCATTCTCATATTTTGAAAGTGAAATATGACAGGCCTCTCGATTTATTGCATATCAATCCCGGAGCAGCTGGCAAATACGGTTTTCATAAGATACAAACTTTAGTCAGGATAGAGATTGACGGCGATAAGATTCAGAATCTTGAAGTAATCGAATTGAAGCCAAAAGAAGTAATATAAAAAAATCCCTTGTTGAAGAATTCTGATCAACAAGGGATTTCCTTTATTACATAAGATATTTATTTTATACCACCCATAAGTTTTTCCAACCATTTAGACAGCCCGAAAAGAATAATAGCCGCCACACCCGACATTACAACAAACAACATAAAAAAGTCGTAAAGCGTTGTGATTTGGTAACCAATAATAGATTTAGTAGCTCCATTCTCGGGATACAAACCGCTCAACGTTCCTGCAAATTTATTCGCAATGGCGTTACTCAAAAACCAAACAGCCATGAGTAATGATGCAAATCGGGCAGGAGCAAGTTTATTCACAATAGACAACCCAATGGGTGACAAACAAAGCTCACCCATGGTATGAATAAAATACAAACCTGTTAACCACAAAATACTTACTTTCATATGCGAATCAACACCACGAACTCCAAATGCAATAACTAAATAGCCCATCGACAGCAGAAACAATCCGATAGCTTGTTTTACGGGAGAGCTTGGTTCTACACCCCGTTTTCCAAGCAATGTCCAAAGCAGAGCAAAAAGAGGAGCAAGAGTTACAACAAATATAGCGTTGAACGATTGAAAATACGAAGCAGGCATTTCCCATCCAAAAAGGTTTCGGTTAGTCTGTTCATCAGCAAAGAATGTTAGTGATGCACCAGCCTGTTCAAATGCCGACCAAAAGAAAATAACAAAAAATGAAATGATGAAGATTACCAATATTCGCAAACGCTCTACCTTAGTAAGCGATTTATCCGCAATAATAAACAACGGCATCATGATTCCAATAGCATAAATAGCCGAACCAATCCAATCCGCCCCGGAGAAAAGAGTAGCCGAACCCGAGAAAGATCCAAAATTCACAGAAAACAATAGAAAAAGAAACATAACACCTACCAAAGAAAAAAACAATCGTTTTTTCGAGTTAGGTTCTGTTTCATCAATCAGATTTATATTTTCGGTCAAAGCAGACTTCTTTGGAGCAAGACCTATTTGTTCACCTTGTGGTGTTGAAAGATATTTATTTTTGAGCAATTCAAACACCGCAACACCAATCAGCATTCCAATTCCGGCAGAAAGAAATCCCCACTTGAAATCAGCCGGATTCCCCGTATCACCTACAAATCCACACCATAACGGAGACAAACCGGCACCGATATTTATTCCCATATAAAAAATAGTATATGCTGAATCCTTTCGTCTGTCATTCGGCTCATAAAGGTGCCCTACCATGGTAGAAATATTGGGTTTAAAGAAACCATTCCCCAAGATTAAAGAGCACAATCCCAAATACATCAAATATTTTGCAAGACCCGGGTCAGTATAATTTAATGCACTGAAAAACATCAGAAACTGACCGAGTGCCATGACAATACCACCCCAGAAAATGGAACGGCGATTCCCCCAATAACGGTCAGCAATATATCCACCAAGTAGTGGAGTCAGATACACCAATCCGGTATAACTCCCATAAATTTGTGATGCAAAGTTTTTATCGAATAAAAGAGCTTTTATCATAAAAAGCATAAAGAGAGCTCTCATTCCATAATAACTGAAACGCTCCCACATTTCGGTTGCAAATAACAGATAAAGTCCTTTCGGATGTCCTTGTTTAATCTCGTTTGTTGACATGAACTATTTTATTTATTTTGATTTAACTACAAAAAAAAGAACGCTGATAACTCGGCGTTCATCATTATTTGTGACTCAATGTTCGTATTGATGTCGCAAAAGTAAGCATTCTGATTCAAAAACAAGATAAACATCAGACAAAAATTACATTTTTAAACAATTTTCTTGCAAAAACAGAACTGGTCACATCTACCCTTTTTTTTCATGTTTCTTCTTTTTATAAGTCTGATAAGTCTCAAAGCCAAAAAACACAATGATCAGAAGAATCCACGATTTCCAATCAGAAAATGTAAATTCCAATTCATCGGTACGATAATACCGTATACCTAAGTTTATCAATTCAATGATCACAAAGAGTCCTATCAGCTGCAAGAGGCATTTCAAGTAATTATTCATAAGTATTTCATCTTTAATTAACGTTCCTTTTTCAGTTCAATCGTCACACGTTCTACCTTTCCTCCCAATGGCGGATTAAGCTTGGATAACTTTACATGCAGTACCTGAATTTTTGGAAATCCATTAAACAGACTATCCATAATACGTTGCCCCACGTGCTCAATTAGTTTGGATGGCATTTCCATTTGCCCCCTGATAACATCATATACCAACTGATAATTGAGTGTATGCTCCAGCTCATCAGTTTTTCCAGCCTTCGTGGTATCCAACTCCATGGTCACACTGACAATAAAAGTATTACCCAGTTCCTGTTCAAATGCCAAACAGCCATGAAAAGCATGAAACTCCATATTTTCAAGAACGATTGTACTCATAGTTTTTTCTTGTCTAAACATTTCCAAAGTTTCGGGCTCAGGAAAAGTTGTCTCTTAAATAATTTGACTTTCAAAATCACCATCACCCACATAAGTACGAATCTGATCACCCTGTTTTATCTGTTTGGATGAGGTAATACGTTTCCCATTCAATGTTGTAATGGTATATCCGTGCTTTAGTAAAAACTGTGGCGAATGTGTTTCGATATTTTTCTCCAACAAAGATAATTTATTATTTTGTTTCAACAACTGCATACGTATTGAAGATTGCAAACGATTTCTCTGACGATCGAGTAGATGTCCCTTTTGCAGCACCCAACTACGTAAGGTTTGTTTGATGCGCATCTGAGCCTGATCTATGAATCTGTTTTCTATATCTATTTTATTTTTAACCAGATGTTGAATATCCTCCACAACACTCACCATCCTGTTTTCTGCATCTTGCAAAACTGAAATCAATAATTCGGCAGCTGCGGTAGGTGTCTTTACACTCGTATTGGCCACCATATCCAGAATTGAAATGTCACGTTGATGACCGATTCCTGAAACTATCGGCAACGGGAACTGTGCACAATTCAACGCCAGTTCATAGGAATCAAAACAGGCTAAATCGGTAATGGCACCACCGCCACGAATAATCACCACCACATCAAACAATTCAATGTGCTCATATATTTTTTCCAAAGCCGAAACAATAGATGCTTCAGCCTGATCGCCTTGCATCACCGCCGAAAAAAGCTTGGGATAAAAGGCAAAATGGGAAGAATCATTTTTCAGCTGATCACAGAAATCGCCATAACCGGCAGCCGTGGGCGATGAAATAATTGCCAACCGTTGTGGAAGCACTGGGAATGGAATTTCCTTATTCATATCTACAATACCGTCTTCCTCCAGTTGCCGGATAATTTTTAATCTCCGGGCAGCCATTTCACCAATAGTAAAGGTCGGATCAATATCGCGAATATTCAGACTAAAACCATACACACCGTGAAACTCAACCGTGACAGATACCAACACATTCAAACCCGCCCGCAGTGACTGACCCGTACTGCTTTCGAAATAAAGTTTCAACATTCGGTAAGTGCTTGCCCAAATCGTAGCTTTCGTTTTAGCCAGTAATGCATCCGAAGCATCATCCTTTTCTACCAATTCCAGGTAGCAGTGTCCACCCGGGTTTTCGCGCAACTCACTTATTTCGGCACGTATCCATTGAGGGGTATCGAAGTTCGAACGTATAACTTGTTGAATCTGATTGGTAAGTTCTGAAAGTGTAATTGAAGTCATCGTGTTAAGTTTATTAGCAGCTACAAGTTATGGCCTGTATGACAAACGAGTCTCAAATTAATCCATTTGATTTCCTTTGCAGATACAAAAATACAACTTTTTATTTTAGTGCAGGTTTCTCTCCATAAATATAAAAAACATTAAAATATCAATGCGACGAAACAACATCTACGAAATTATCGTAGATTTGCGAAGTATTCGTAATTACTAAACAATAAATATCTTACTCTATATAAAAAAAATGGAAAAGCTAACCAATCAGGAAGAAGAAATGATGTTGATTATATTTCAGCAAGGCAAAGGTTTTATCAAAGATTTTATTCAACTGATGGATGAACCCCAACCGCCTTACACCACCGTAGCTTCTATCGTAAAGAATCTGGAACGCAAAGGTTATGTGAAAGGAAAACGATACGGCAATACTTACGAGTATAGTCCGGTAATGGAAGAAAGTGAATATAAATCTAAATTTATGTCGGGGGTAGTACAAAACTACTTTGAGAATTCATACAAAGAAATGGTGAGCTTTTTTGTTGAAAAACAAAAGATATCCGCCGAAGAATTACAAGAAATCATTAAACTCATCGAAAAAAAATGAACGACGCACTCATGTATTTTCTAAAGGTGAACATTGCGATAGCCTTGTTTTACCTGTTTTTCCGATTGTTGTTTTACAACGATACCTTTTGGAAAACCCGCCGGTTTTACCTTGTCTTCAGCATCCTGTTGTCTGTGATTTATCCATTCGTCTCACTCACCGGATGGCTTGAAAAGCAGGAACCCATGCAAGCAATAATCGTCAACTATGCTCAATTGCAAGCTGTAACTGTTACTCCACAACCAAAATCAGTTTTCACTATTGAAAATATACTGCTAGGTGTTTACGCGTTGGTGTCGGTTGTTCTGCTTGTAAAAATGCTGGTGCAACTCGTTTCTATTCTTCGTTGGAAGTTGAAAGGAGAAAAGAAACAACTACAGGAAACTAAAATTATATCAATAAAGGAAACGATTGCCCCTTTCTCGTTTTTCAACTACATATTTATAAATCCGGCTTTGCACAGCGAACAAGAAATTAGCCAGATATTAGCTCACGAGAAAACACATGCACTACAGATGCATAGTCTGGATGTACTCGTTAGTGAAATGCTGACCATTGTTTGCTGGATAAATCCGGCAGCATGGTTGCTCAAACGTGAGATCAGACATAATCTAGAATTTCTGGCCGACAGCAAAGTCGTTGAATCCGGCTTTGATTCTAAAGATTATCAATATCATTTATTACAATTATCGTATCAAACCCCCGAGGTAAAACTCGGAAATAAATTTAATGTATCACCTCTCAAAAAACGTATTATTATGATGAATCAACAAAAAACAAAAAAAGCGGGAATCATGAAATACTCGCTTATCGTTCCATTGGCATTAGCTTTAGTATTATCGAGCAATGCAGAAACTATCGTAAATTCGGCAAAAAATATTTTGTCGACAACAAAAAATGCTGTTGCAGGGAATGAAAACACAGTTATCAATAAGAATGACGAAGTTGTAGATGCCGAAAATGAAAATCAAGAGACAGTAGTGGCAATTTCGGATGCAAACCAAACTGACAACTCAAAAGTCTACACTGTTGTTGAGAAAATGCCACAATTTTCGGGTGGAGAGGAAGCCTTGATACAATATATTAATAGCCATGTAAAATATCCAACTGATGCTTTCAAGAATGGAATACAAGGAAAAGTTATTCTTCGATTCGTCGTTAATGAGTCAGGTAAAGTCGGAAATGTTGAAATAATCAGAGCTCTTTACCCAAGTATTAATACAGAAGGAATAAGAGTTATTAAGTCGTTACCAGACTTTACCCCGGGCGAACAAAACGGCAAAAAAGTGGCTGTTTGGTATACCATGCCAATAACTTTTAGGCTGGATGATGGACATGATAGCCATAAAGGGACTTATACTGTAGTTGAAAAAATGCCTCAGTTTCCTGGTGGTGAAGAGGCATTACTGCAATACATTAATCGCAATGTAAAATATCCAATTGAAGCTCAGAAAACAGGCACACAGGGGAAAGTGATTGTCCGATTCATCGTAAGTGAAACAGGAAAAGTACAGAACGCTACAGTAGTGAAAAGTATAATAGAAAACGTCAAAAAAATTGGCGAAGTTGTAGTTGTAGGCTATGGAAATCAAACAGATGTAAAAACTCAGGCGGCTGAAACCAATATGGTTCTGCTGGAAAAAGAAGCAAATAGAGTCATAAGTAGTTTGCCTGACTTTATTCCGGGTGAACAAAACAGTAAAAAAGTAGCAGTATTTTACACCCTGCCTATTACATTCAGATTAAACTAAGCTAAAGTAATTGAAAAATTTAAAATAAAATAAACCTATTTTCTTCCGTGTCGACATATTTCAATCGACACGGGAGTTCATAGATTCATCTTAGAAATAGCTTTTTTATAAAATCTTAAATCATTATCCCTAAAAACAAAATACTATGAAAAAAACAACCCTATTTGCGATATTGATTTTATCATCAACAATCATATTCGGGCAATCTAAAAATGAGTATTTGAAGAAGGTTTTAAATAATCTTGAGAAAGTAGAATCAGCAACTTACAATAATATAGGAGAAGGTTGGGCTCCTTATGATACTATCGCATCTGGGATTATGAATTATTTTACAAAAGAGTATAATAATCCTCTTGATTCTACTATTGGTGCAAGTTATGTTAGCCTTTTACAGCAAGACACTACTCAAATGATATTTTGCTATGATGGAAAAATGAGGGCTATTGTTTACGAAGAAGACAAAAAAATAGTGATTGACAGTTTCAATGTTAGAAGACTTCCATTTAGACCGTTGACACCACCTTTTTTCAACTATACGAAAAGTATAATCAAATATGCCTTGGAAACTAAAGACAGTATCTCAATAAAAATGGAAGAAAAGAAAGACGTGATCTACTTTTGCCTAACCATCTTTAAAGATCAGCAGGTCGAGTTTTTTGGCAAAGCATTTTATATGGAGAAGAATCCTTACGATTTTGGGGAATCGACTTCTAAATATGAAATATGGATTGACAAATCAACCGATTTGCCATTTAAGGTTCGTCGAGAAATGTCACACGATATCTCTGTTGAAACAGTCAGCAATGTCAGTCTCAATAAAATAAAAATAAAAGATTTCAAAGCTTCTGATTATTTTCAGCCAAACTATAAATTAGTGCCCTATGGAATTCAAAATGAAAAACGAAAAGAGAATAACTTGATTGGGAAAAAAGCGCCGGATTGGATTTTGGTAGATACAAACAATAAAACGCAGTCTTTAACTGGACTAAAAAGTAAGGTAGTGATGATTCAGTTTACGAGTGTGAGTTGTGGACCTTGCAGGGCATCCATCCCATTCTTAAACAAGCTTACATCTGCCTATGATAAGAAAGATTTTGATTTTGTTGCTATTGAATGCTCCACAAATAGTTTACGCGCATTGCAATTTTACCGGAATAAAAATGCAATCAATTACAAGTTTCTGAAATCAACAAAAGCCGTTTTAAAAGATTATGAAATAACTTACTTCCCTGTATTTTTTATTCTTGATGAAAATAGAGTTATCCGAAATGCAACTAGCGGTTATGGAGAAATCACAACAGATAAAATGATCAAAGATACAATCGACGAATTACTGAAATAAGCTTCTGTTGTTGGACTATTAAACTTCCCATTATGAAAAAACTCTTTATCGTCTTCATTCTTTGCCTTCCGGTTTTTCTTCAGGCGCAAAGCAATGCAATCCAAAGCGCCCTGAAGAATTACGATTATGAGCTGGCTGTAAAACTCATTTCGAAAGAACGGAAGTCGCCCGAAAATGATTTTTTGAAAGCAAAGTGCTACAAAAACCTGACGCAGTACAAAGAAGCCATACTCCTACTCGAAGAACTGGTAAAACAAGAGACAACAAATCTGTCGGTTATCAACGAACTGGCCGAAAATTATCAGCTGGATGGAAACCTCAACAAAGCCAAACTCTATTATTTCATGGCTTTGCAGTCGGCACCCAACAGCCGCTTTGCCCGACTCAACTATCTCAACATCGTTTTCAAGCTTAAAGACTGGAAGCAGTCGGTGCGACTGGCACATGACATGCTAAAGAAAGATTCCGTTCCGGCCTTATATCCGGTGTTAGGGGATTGCTTCGTGCAACTTTCAAAACCCGACTCGGCCATTTTTTATTACCAGAAAGCATTCACCGGCAACCCGAATGATTACAACACGCTGAGTAAACTGGCTAAGATGTATCTGCAAGCCGAGCGATATCCCGAATTAATTAGCTCTACCAAACGCTATATGCTTTCCGACTCTTCCAATCAGGTTATAAACCAGTATAACGGTATCGGTCTTTGTATGAATAAGAATTACGATCTGGCTATTCAACGGTTAAACAAAATGGTGCAACGTGGAGATAATTCTTTTCTGACCAATTACTATTTAGGAGCAGCCTATTTTGCCACCGAAGATTACATAAGTGCTTACGATCAATTGAACAGTGCTTATCACAAAGACTCCGCCAACCTGAACCTGCACTATTATCTGGGCAAATCTGCCATTATGAGCGGACATCACAAAGAAGGCATTTATTTTCTAAACAAAGGCCTGAGTATGATGATTCCCAAAGACTCCGTATTGTTCAATTATTATTACAATATATCCAAAGGGTACAATCTTCAGGCTATGTATACCGACGAAATAAAGTACATGAGACTCTGTTATAAATGTAATTCGGATAATAAGATTTTATACAACATTGCCAGCACTTACGACTACTCCATCAAAGATCCAGAAGAAGCACTGGTATGTTACAATCAATTTATGGCAACACGCCCAAAGACAAAAACCAATACTACTAGTTCCACACCAAGCGTTTCATATTATAATATTGCCGACAACAGAATAAAGGAACTAAAAACAGAACTGGAAGCAAAGAAAAAGAAACCCTGAAAAATCAACACTAAGGACACCTACTATACACAAAGTTCAAATCCTCTCAAATTCTGTGTTGCTAAAAAAGCGTTAGTGATTCTATGTGTCCTTAGTACCTTAGTGGTTACTCTTATTCTTTGTTCTTTATTCTTTGTTTTCTTTCCTGCTTTCATTTTTCTTGGTTAAATCGGAAATTTATTTATACATTTGCGTCCAGTTTTGAATTTGCACCATTTATTTAATCTGAAAAATATAAAGTTCTCATCATGTTCTTACAAAAATCTACAAAACCGGGCATCATCAAACAGCTCTTTATTGCATCGTTCGCAATTTGCTTTAGCGGAAATGTGCACGCCACACAGACTCCAACAGTTCAACCAATTCTTACCAATGCACAGGCAGTAGCCGAAGACTCGGTTTACACTTTTGCTGAAAAGATGCCGGAATTTCCGGGAGGTGAAAAGGCGTTGATCGAATTTTTGAGAAAAACAATTGTTTTTCCGGACGAGGCCCTGAAAAATAATGAACACGGAAAAGTATATGTTCAATTTGTTGTACGTAAAACCGGAAAAGTTGGCGATGCCAAAATAATAAAAAGTGTCTCCACCAGTCTGGATAATGAAGCTTTACGCGTTATCGGCTTACTGCCCGACTGGATACCGGGAGAGCAAAGCGGCGAAAAAGTATCGGTTACGCGGGTTATCCCCATTTCTTTTCAGCCGGCAGCGCCCAAAGACACAGTTGCCGAGTGGCAGCCCAACGAAAAAACCGTAGTGCTGATTGACGATGTGAAAATGCCTGAAAGTTTCAATATAGGCATTATCAATCTCGGTAAGATGGCTACTGCTACAGTGCTTAAACCATTTCCTGACAAAGAGAAATCAACTCTGATAAAGAAATACGGCAAACAAGCTGCCGACGGTGTGATTTTGCTAACCAGTAAAAAAGAAGGAATACAGTATCTCTTAGCCGATTCAACAGCTAACACCGACGCTTGCAAAGATGCCGCTGTTATGCCATCATTTCCGGGAGGTGAAGCCAGCCTTACAGCTTATATAGCCGACAGCATTCAATACCCATTCGTAGCCAAACGTCTGAAAACACAAGGCAAAGTCATCGTACAATTTTTGATCGACAAATCCGGTAAAATAAATGACCCTAAGGTTATTCGTGGAACTGATTATTTTCTGGACAAAGAAGCGCTACGCGTTATAGGCGCCATGCCCAACTGGACTCCGGCTACCAAGTGTAACGAAAAAGTAAATGCCTACGTGAACCTGCCTGTTGTGTTTAAACTCGATGTTCCGGCCAAAGAAAAAGCCTGGGAACGCGATGCTAAAACCATTATATTGCTTAACGGAGAGCGGTTACCAGCCACATTTAATCTCGATTGGTTGAACTATGCCGGCCTGACGGGCTATCAGGTACTACAACCCACAACAAAAGAAGTTACCAAAAAACTAACATCGCAGTATGGCAAAGATGCTGCCCACGGTGTGATATTGATTAGTACAACCAGCGACAAAAAATAGACGCCTTCTCGTTACTCTAACTCAGCGTCCGGCGGCTTTCCCGTCGGACGCTTTATTTATACGCACAAGCGGTTTAAGGCACTGAGCGCACCCTGATAATTTATTTGCTTTGCTGCATTCCATTCTTTATACCGGTTTTAAAGAAACAAAGCATTTTTACTCTCAAAATAAATACATATATTAAAATACAACAAGTTTATAATATATGTATTTAATCACTTATTAAAATACAATTATAAATCCATTTATGTAATAATACAATTATAATTACACAATATGATTTTAATATAAGTAGAAGTACATAAGTAAAAAATCACTCTACTTTTAAAATATATAGTAGTACATAAAATAAAAAACAATCATATTTTATAAAATGTATTATTTCGATCATTAGAATACAACTATTTCATCTTATTTGTATATTTGTACACAAAAAAAATCAACTTTAAAATATTATCCGATGAAAATAGCTCTATCGCGCCTAAGAACAAGTACTCTTTCGTGGTTAGCCAATGAATTAATTACAGAGTCGAACCCTGAAAAATATCCTTTTATTAAAGATAATCCTCTACTCAGAAATCTACAAACAACCTATGATGAATATCAGCAAGTATTCGGGAAAAAGAGTTATAGCGGCAAGGGGAAATTGGTAGCCAAAACCAATCTGGTGCAAAACGACGCTTACAATGGTATGAAATTTTGTATTTACGGACTCACTAGAGTCAGCGGAAACAGCTTGCAAACCGACGCTAATGATTTATACCATCTATTTAAAATAGCAGGAGTGAGTCTTAGTCGACGAGGATATATGACTAAATCGACCAAACTTAGTAAACTAATAGAATCATTAGAACAGCCCGACAATAAGGCAAAAATAGAACGCATACATCTGACTGAAGTTTTTGAAATATTGAAAGCTGCTTATCTCAATTTTGAAAATCTGTCGTTGGAACAAATTAGTGCCAATGCTCAACTCAGACGTATTGGTACAGCCAGTGGTTTGCGAAAAAAATTGGAAAAAGCCATACACTATTACCTAACAACAGTTACTGCCATGTCCGAATTTGACGAGTGGAAACATTTCTATTTACTCTTAGACGAACATGTAAAAAGTGCAAGAAACTCGCACCGAAAATCCGACAAAACCGCGACAGAACAAGACACAGAATCCTGATTCAATACCCTGCGTAGTAAAAAAGCATCAACACCGGCAAACCATTTCCCATTCTTTGTTGTTATGGTAGTTCAAAACGATAGAATAAATAAGAATATTAAAACAACAAATTTCAATCATGTCAGAAGATCCAATAATATGCACATGCAATAATGTCAGCCGGTCTACCATTTTAAAAACCATTAAAGAAAAAGGCCTCAAAACTGAAGACGAAGTATACGATGCCACCGATGCAGGTATGGTCTGCGGTTCCTGTTGTGTGGACATTCAGGAAATAATGGAAGAAAATTTATAAGCAAAGCGTACAACAGCACGCTGAAAAATACGCAATTATTTAATTTTACTCCTTATGATGTAAAATTGTTTCTACTTTTTCCATGTTGTGAACAGAGAATCGTCCCGATTATAATATCAGGGCGATTCTTTTTCTATTTCTACATAATAAATTCATTCCTGTAGAATTCTATTTTACAGATAAATATAAAATAAACTAGAAATTATAGTTTTAAACTAGAAGAAATAGTTGCGTAACTAGAAATAATAGTTTATGTTTGCATCGTAATAATAGAAAAATAAAAAAATGAAAGAACTAACCACCAAAGAAGAAGAAATCATGCAGTTTTTTTGGGATGAAGGACCCTTGTTTGTAAAACAATTAGTAGACAAATACCCCGATCCAAAACCGCATTTCAATACCCTCTCTACTTACGTGCGTGCTTTGGAAGAAAAAGAGTTTCTGGCTCATGAGAGCTTTGGAACAACCTACCGCTATTTTCCCATTGTTCAGGCAGCAGAATACCAAAGCCGGACATTGAAAAACGTGGTAAAGAAATACTTCAACAATTCGTATCTGAATGTAGTCAATTCATTTATCAAATCGGAAAATGTATCAATTGATGATATCAGGAAGTTGCTTGATGAAGTTGAAAAATCCGCCGAAAAATAAAAACTAACCTCTAATGCGCTAAGATATGGAAACATCCCTTTTTTATCTGCTACGTGTAAGCATTGCCGCTGCGATTCTTTATCTCTTTTTCAAGTTTATCCTGAGTAAGAGAACATTTCATGCCATCAACCGAATAGTGGTGCTAAGTATCGTGGTGATGACATTGATATTACCTTTGTTTACGGTGCAGTTGCCGGAAATAAGCTTTTTCAAACCCAAGGTTGAACAACCGACAATAGAAGAAATACTTGCTTCATTAAAGGGTATAAACCAAGTCAATACAATCACCATCGCACTAACTCCTGAAGCAAAAATTCCGTGGATTAAAGTTATCGGTTTGATTTATCTGTCGGGGTTGATCTTTGCTTTGCTACGGTTTAGCATCAGTTTTATCCGGATGAGCCGGATAATTAGTGCAACAAGAAAAGAGCGTATGACTGATAATAGTCTGCTGTGCATTTCCGATAAAAAAGTTTCGCCATTTAGCTGGATGAAGTATATCGTTCTATCAACTACAGATATTGAAGCCGATAATTTAGATATTATTCGTCATGAACAAGCCCATGTGGCTTTCAGACACTCTTTTGATTTGCTATTCCTTGATCTGTATTCGCTCGTTTTTTGGTTCAATCCCTTTGCGTGGTTGCTTCGGCTGGAATTACAAACCATTCACGAATATCAGGCCGACGAGAAAGTGCTGGCGGAAGGCGCAAATGCGAAAAACTATCACCTATCATTAATTCGCCAGTGCGTAGGAGAATACAAGTTTGCTTTAGCTAATAATTTTGAGTACAATAATTTGCACAAAAGAATTAAAATGACCATGAAAGCCAGATCTTCCTCTAGACAGAAATGGCTCTATAGTACAATTGGATTATCGGTAATGCTTTGTATTGTCATTTTATCTCTCAATGGATTAAAAGCCAAGGCATCTATAAATAAACTAAATGAAACCATTAAGTCTGAGATTTCAAAACTAACAACAAATCAAACTTCCGATTCAGCGAAAGAGACAATAAAAATTGATAAAATTAGTCCTCCAAGCATTGTTGAAGATACGAAGTCTGATGACTCAAAAGGAGATAAGCAAGTTACTGCAAAGAAAGATGAAGGTTTTAAGGTTATCGGAAATGGAACACAAATCGGACCAAGACCGTTGATTTTTATAGATGGAAAAGAATCTTCTCAAAGTATTGAGTCCATCAATCCAAATGATATTTACAGCATTCAAGTTCTGAAAGATGCTTCAGCTACTAAAATATATGGTGATAAAGGCAAGAATGGAGTAATATTGATTACTAAAAAGAAAGTTGATGCCAGTTCGGTAAATAACGAAGGTAAAATGAGTATAAGCGAACCGGTAAAACTTCATGCCGAAATTGTTTACGACAAAGAAAAAGATGCAGGCTCGGCATTGAATGAAGTCAAAATCAATAAAGGTCTTCAATTAACCGCCGAATTTTATAAAAGCATACCTCAACCACTTATATTGGTTGATGGAAAGGAAGCCCCTGCTAATTTTATGCGAAATGTTTCTCCGGTGTCTATTGAAAGTATTACTGTACTTAAAGATACTGCTGCAACCCGTATTTATAATACCAAAGGAAAGAATGGAGTGATATTGATTAAAATGAAGGGAAAATTAAATATGCAATGACTATAAAAATATGAAAACAACACACATTTTGCTAGCACTTTTTACCTTGCTATTTTCAACAACAGTACATCCCATAGCTGCGCAATCTACTTTCAAGTTAGATCCTCAGGCATCTACGTTTATAGATAATGCACTGTTGGAGTGTATTTACAATTATACGATCAATGTACCTCTGCAAAACAGTCCAACCAATGAAAAACAGTCTGAAACGTATACTACCATTTTGCAAGCCAATGGTTCAAGTTCGAAATTTTGGGACTGGAATTCTTTCAAAAAAGATAGTATTATCTACTCTTCAGCCAACTTACCGGCAGATAGTCTGAAGAAATTGAAAGAGAAGTACTACTCGATAGTAAAATTCCTGTTTATGCCGGTAGTTTTGAAAAACTATCCGAAAGAAAAAATGACCGTTACAGATGACATAACCCCCGAAGATTATATTTACGAAGAAAATAAAGCCGACCTCAAATGGGCGTTAGAGGATGGCACACTGACGGTTTGTGGTTATGAATGTAGCAAAGCCGTCGCCTCGTTTGGCGGAAGGGAATGGACAGTATGGTATGCTCCAGAAATAACGATAAGTGATGGACCGTGGAAACTTTATGGCTTGCCGGGACTGATTTTGAAAGCAAGCGATGCCACAGGCACTCATTCATTTGAAGCAATTGCCATTCGAAAATCCAACCGACCCATTTACCTAGACAAGAATATCACGCAACTAAAAATTGGGAAAGAACAATTCATTAAAAACAAGAATAAATTTGAGAAAGATCCGATGAGCAACATACCCATGGCACAGATTAAATCGATTAATGTAGATAAGAGTTTGGATTTAGTGATGATGAACGGCAAACGGACTTCGGCACGGATGAATAAGAAAGTGATGTATTGTCCGCTTGAACTTAAATAACAATTAAAAACAAACTGCCTATTCCTCACAAATATCCCTGCTTTGAAAAGTATGCGTAATCAGCTGCCACTTCTATTGTTGCTTTTGTTCTTTTGTAGTGCTTTGTTTGCGCAGAAAACCAAAATTAGCGGAACTGTAACCGACAGCATTACGCATTCTCCCATCGAAGGTGCGATGGTAAAAGCATTGTTGGACAAAAAAATGATAGCTTTCGGTACAACCAACAAATCAGGAAAGTACAATCTGGAGTTTGAAAACCGGACGAGGATGCTTTCCTTCTGTTTTCAACACATTTCTTACCACACTAAAACACAAAGCACGGCAAACCGTTCGCAGCAATTAAATGCTTCATTGAGTTCAACGGCTTTAATGCTGAGGGAAGTGAGTGTTTCTGCTCCCAAAGTGTTGATGAAAACCGACACGGTTTCGTTTAATGTAAGCTCGTTTAAAACAGCGGGCGACCGTTCCATAGAGGATGTGATAAAGAAATTACCAGGCGTAGAGGTGAATAGCGATGGGAAAATTGCCTATCAGGGCAAAGACATTAGTAAATTCAACATTGAAGGACTGGATATGCTGGGTGGTAAATACACACTTGCTTCGCGCAATATTCAGGCAAAAGATGTGAACCGGGTGGAAATGATTGAGAACTATCAGGAAGTAAAACAACTGCAAGGCAAAGAGTATAGTGATAAAGTAGCCCTGAATCTGAAACTGACCAAAGAAGCCCAAATGCGGTTACTTGGTACTATGGAGCTTGGTGGCGGTTATCGGGGAGATGAAATGCTTTATCAGGGGGTGCTTACCGGAATGACGTTTGCAAAAAAAATGCAGTTCATTGGTACGCTCAAAGCCAACAACTGGGGTAATTCACTGTCGAACGAAACCTACAATTTTTATGCTAACGATAATATTACCAACGTAGCGGACGGGCTAATGAATGCGGATTTATCATCATCCCCACCCTTGTCCAGCAACCGTTTCCAGCAGAAAAACGACTTGATGACTTCGCTCAATTCGTTGTACAAAATCACCGATGATGTGATTCTGCACGTCAATGCTGATTACACCCGCGATCAAAAGGAATTCCGGTACGAAACAACTTCAAACTATTTTGTAAACAACAGTAATGCTGAAATAAAAGAGACACAAGCACCTGAATTCCTGAAAAACACATTGAAAGCAGTTGTTGATTTACGAATCAATAGTCAGAAAATCTATCTTAGCAACACCACTTCTTTTGTGGCGAGCAATGTGGACAATCATTTCGGACTGACTACCAGCGGGAATCCGATTCAGCAGAATAGTTCTAATAATATGACGGGCATTCAAAACCAATTTTCGTTACTGAAAAAGACGAGTAAGAAGCAATACAACTTTAGTTCGCTGGTTAGTTACAGCGAAATGCCTGATAATAAAATGACATTTGTAGGTGTGCCAGGTGTTACGGGCGAATTTTACCAGACGGGCAGTGGTAAGTCGTTTTTTACTTCCAACAGTACTTCTTTTGGGTACGATATAAGCCACGTGTCTCAATTGAGTTTATCACTCGCCTTGCAGGCAAATTACGATCAGATTTATACACAACTCCAACGGGGCGATAGTGCCGTACTAAACCGGAATCAGGGTTATAAAATAACGACCTCGATATCGCCGGAATACCATTTACTTTCGCTCAACCAGCGTTATGGATTTACTTTAGGGTTACCGGTGCTCTTTTATAATTTAGACTATAAAAACCTAATCAACCCGAATGCTGATTTTTATTACAATAAGCCATTTTTCAGTCCGAAGTTGAGCGCGCATTATATCTTTTCGGCTTTCACAAAGCTGGAATTGAGCAGCGGAATAAACAATAGCATTGGTGACATTACCGATTTTGTAGTGAATCCCATTCAGTTGTCGTACAACCAGCAAACAAGTAAATCGGGCATCTTGGCTAAAAACCGTAACTTCTCGTCCCGAATAAATTTTGAGTTCAAAAATCCGGTGGAACTCTTCTTTTCCAACTATTCGGTTTCTTACAGCAATGTGCAACGTAATATTCTGGGCAGCCAAACCGTCAATACCGGAACAACCAGCGTAGGAATAACCACGTCGGGCGTGTCCGATAAAAATACGTCGCAAAGTATTGCTGTTTTGGGCAATGCTCGTAAGGTAATCAGTGCCATTGGCACATCCCTGTCTTTGCAATCCAACTATAGTTTTTCAACAGGAACCCAAATCCGGCAGGGAATAAAAACGGATATAAATACGAATTCTTTCTCGGTTACTCCCAATGTGAAGACACAAATAACTAAACAGCTGGAAATAAATTATTCGATGAATTACAGCTTGTCATCGCAGAAAGCCACTAACTATACGACTACTTATCATCAGCAGTCGCATGTAATATCATTATCCTACAATCCTATTGATGCACTGGTGATTTACAGTTCAATGGATTATAGTCGGCGCGAAATAACAACGGATAATTATAAAAACATGCAGCTTTTCGATGCCGGCATACG
>Ga0302203_1000413_pt1 | contig 17568 bp, 12 predicted proteins | sample II_Fen_E1_1_FD_194576 | JGI IMG/M metagenome (GOLD analysis project Ga0302203, IMG submission 194576) | Peat permafrost microbial communities from Stordalen Mire near Abisko, Sweden - II_Fen_E1_2 | ecosystem: Environmental > Terrestrial > Soil > Wetlands > Permafrost | place: Sweden: Abisko...
TCCCGCATAAAATCCTCGTCCACTTTGGGGATAGTAGTTTGCTTTGCCATGGGATTTATAGTTTGATGATGTGAGCAATTTCAATTAGTAACTCTTCAAGATGACTGCCTTTTATCAATCGTTTATCTGCAGGGAATAAGGTGGAACGAAACACGGGTTTCCGATTTCCGGATAATTCCTTGTTGTAGCGTTTGGTGTCAGGGATAAAGGTGCGAAGTAGCGGTAGTCCAAATTCATGGATGGATTTTTCATAGATTTCATACAAATCTGTTTTTTCACGGCCATCCACCTGATTCCAGAAAAGATGAAGCTCTTTCAGTCGCAAGCTTGTATTATTGACCAGCAACTCATTGACCGAAAGTGCAAAGGAAAGGCAACTTTCCAACACCAAGCGGTCTGCAATAATGGGTGTGAAAATGTAATCCATGTTTGCCAAAGATTGCAAGACCCCGACACTATTCACAGTGCCGGGCAGATCAAAAAACACCACATCGAACTTTACTTCTGAAGAGGCTAAGAAGTTGTTTGCAGATGCGATGGCATCCTCAGGTGAACAGCAAATAATCGGATAGGCTTTTTTATTCAATCGCTTGAATTGGTTATAGGCCATAAGTTTGTAATAGTCATCCATCTCTATTTGTTGTGTATCCCGTTTTCGCATGGCATTAATGCTGTATTGGGGAAAATCGCAATCCAATACAGCCACGTTGTAGCCTTTGAGGTAATACAGGTAACTAGCCGCTAATACGGTGAAGGTGGTTTTGCCCACTCCACCCTTTTGAGTGGAAAAGGCAACGAACAATGTTTCTTTCTTCATGTCAATCATTTTTTATGTTTTTAATTCTGGGTTGATTTATTGCTCTAAGTCATTCCTGTTTTCAAGCATGTCTGTTTTTATATTTTATAGTTTTCAAGAACACATACTATATTGGTGTCAAGACTTCTTGGTGTCTTGGTTTCAAGAATGCATGTTGTCATGAAATCAAGTTTTCAATCTTTAAAAACCTTTTTCAATCATACCTGATTTTTTGTTATCAAGAAAGATTTAATTCAATATTTCCACAAATAAAGACATTAAACCACCCTCTTTTTCAAACTGTCTTCGTTTGGCACATACAGTCCTACTTTGTCCTATAACAAGCTATAGTACAGTCCATAAACAGAAACTACTTTTGCGCTGTCATGAACGAAGAGAATTTCATTAAGGTCAATAGGCACTCAATAACGCTAATGGTATTTGCACTTAGCAAATGGCAAGTTGTATTTTGAGATGCTTGAAATTCTTTCAGCATCTCAAAATGACTTGCCCTTTCAGGGGGAAAAAGCCCCGCCGAAGTTGGTGCTTTTGAAGAATGATTTATGGAGCAAATAGCTCAAAAGTAGAATTCAAATGATATGAATAAAGAGGAGATAAAACTAACATGTAAATCCAAAGCAGGGAGGATTCCGAAAAGTGATCCGGCCATATTTCGTTACTCCATAAGTTTCACTGAAGCCGAACATGCCGCATTTTTAGGTCGCTTTGATACGTCTGGAATGAAGGTGAAAGCACACTTTATCACCGCTTGCATCTTCGATAAAGCCATTCGGGTTGTCAAATTGGATAAGGCAGAAATGGATTATTACATGCGATTGACAACTTTTCACTCACAGTTCCGTGCCATTGGGGTCAATTATAATCAGGCGGTAAAGTCCATAAAGTTTGCTTTTGAGGAGAAAAAAGCCCTTTACTATCTGGCCAAACTGGAGAAAGCAACCCTTGAACTGGTCGTTTTGAACCGTCAGATTATCGACCTGACACAAGAATTTGAAGTGAAGATATATGGTTCAACGAATGCAGAATCAATAACACGTGATACCAATACTAAGAAATAACCCTAAAAAATGGTAGCAAAAATCAGTTCGGGTAGTTCAATTTTTGGAGCATTAGCCTACAATCAAACCAAGGTAGATGAGCAGCAAGCCAAAGTGATTCTTACAAATAGGATGATAGAATCCCGGGATGGGAATTATACGGTAGGTGTTTGTCTGCGCTCGTTTGAACCATATCTGGCAGCTAACCAAAAAACGGAAAGCCCTATTTTGCATATATCACTAAATCCCGACCCGAAAGATGTTTTGACGGATGACCAGCTTTCAGAAATAGCGCAGGAGTATATTGAAAAATTGGGTTATGGCAACCAACCTTTTATCGTGTACAAACATGAGGATATTGACCGTCATCATCTCCACATTGTATCGGTTCGGGTGGACGAAAATGGAAAAAAATTGGATCACAACTTTGAATTTCGCAAATCTATGGAGATTTGCCGACAAATAGAACAAAAGTATCATTTGATAGCTGCCGATAAGAAGGAAAAACAACCGGAATTTTCAATAAAAGGAATAGCGTATGGTGAAAAAAATCTTAAAAATCAGATAGCAAGTGTTATTCGTCCGTTGGTGAAATCCTATCATTTTCAGACTATGGGCGAATACAAAGCTTTGTTGTCATTGTACAAAATTACGGTTGACGAAATCAAAGGTGGAACAGCCGACAAAATGTTTAACGGATTGGTCTATTCGGCAACAGATGACAAGGGTGAACGGATTGGAAAACCGTTTAAATCGTCTCTGTTTGGAAAAACAGTTGGATATGAGGCACTGCAACAACGCATGCTGCAATCCGGTGAACTTATTAAGCATAAACAATTGAAGAATAGAAGTAAAGCCATTATAACCACAGCAATGAAATCATCCGGAAATCGGGCTGAGTTTGAAAAGCAACTGGCTGCTAACAGAATTAATGTCGTATTTCGACAAAATGATGCCGGGCGTATTTATGGAGTAACGTTTATTGACCAACAAAACAAATGCGTGCTTAATGGCTCTCGATTGGGTAAGGAGTTCTCTGCAAATGTCTTTAATGATCTTTTCAACTCATCGAAAGTGGGTAATGACAAACAACCACATGAAGATTCCAATCGTAATATCAGACATCCTGATAAGACTGATTTCAAGTCTGAGCACGATGATGAAAATACCAATGAGTCTATCAATTTATTCAGAATGGAGACGAACGGTGGAACTGATTCGGAGGAAGAAGCTTTTATCCGAAGAATGAGAAAAAAGAAGAAACGGAAAAAACCGATTTGATAAGAATACTGACGATAGATAAACTACAAGTGCAATAACTAGAAACAAAAGAATTCGAACTATAAAACTAAAACATTATGCAACAAGAAGATGATTTAAGAGGTTTGGCAAAAGTCATGGAATTTATGCGAGCCATCAGTATATTGTTCGTACTAATAAATATTTACTGGTATTGTTATGAAGCTTTCCAACAATGGAACCTGACTATCGAAACATTGAACAAAATCCTACTGGGCTTTCAGCGAACGGGAGGATTATTTTCCTCTATCCTGTGGACAAAGTTGTTCGCAGTCGTCTTTCTGGCTTTGTCATGCTTGGGCACCAAAGGAGTGAAAGAAGAGAAGATTTCCTGGACTAAAATTAGTGTACTGCTGATTATTGGAACTCAACTGTTCTTTCTGAATTGGTGGATACTTTCTTTACCATTACCCATACTGGCAAACGTATCTTTTTACATTTTCACCTTAACCATGGGTTATATTTGTATGCTGATAGCAGGTTTGTATATGAGTAGATTATTGGATAACAGCTTAATGGACGATGTATTCAACAATGAAAATGAAAGTTTTATGCAGGAAACCCGGTTAATGGAGAATGAGTATTCCGTCAATTTGCCTACCAAATTCTGGTACAAAAAGAAGCAATGGGATGGTTGGATAAACATAGTCAATCCCTTTCGGGCTACCATCGTGTTGGGTACGCCCGGTAGTGGTAAATCGTATGCAGTGGTCAATAATTTCATCAAACAGCAGATAGAAAAAGGGTTTGCCATGTATATTTATGATTTTAAGTTCGACGATTTATCAACCATAGCATATAACCATTTGCTCAAACATCGTGATAAGTATAAAGTAGCTCCCAAATTCTACGTCATCAATTTCGATAATCCAAGAAAAAGCCATCGTTGCAATCCCATTAACCCTACATTTATGACGGATATTAGCGATGCCTACGAAAGTGCCTATACCATTATGCTTAACTTGAACCGTAGTTGGATACAAAAGCAAGGTGACTTCTTTGTCGAATCACCAATTATTCTATTGGCTGCCATAATTTGGTATTTGAAGATTTATAAGAATGGAAAGTATTGCACGTTTCCGCATGCCATTGAGTTTTTGAATAAGAAGTATTCCGATACTTTTACTATTCTGACTTCGTATACCGACCTCGAAAATTACCTATCACCATTTATGGATGCATGGGAAGGTGGAGCGCAAGATCAGCTTCAAGGACAAATTGCATCTGCCAAAATTCCACTGTCCCGAATGATTTCTCCACAGCTCTATTGGGTAATGACCGGTGATGATTTTACACTCGATATCAATAACCCCGAAGCACCTAAAATCCTTTGTGTGGGGAATAATCCGGATCGCCAAAGTATTTATTCGGCAGCACTAGGATTGTATAACAGTCGTATTGTAAAGCTTATCAACAAGAAAGGACAGCTCAAAAGCTCGGTTATCATTGATGAATTGCCAACAATTTATTTTCGTGGACTAGATAATTTAATTGCTACCGCCCGTAGTAATAAAGTAGCTGTGTGTTTGGGATTTCAGGATTACAGCCAATTGAATAGGGATTATGGCGACAAGGAGGCAAAAGTGATTCAAAACACCGTTGGGAATATTTTTAGCGGACAAGTAGTGGGCGAAACAGCCAAGAACTTATCCGACCGTTTTGGTAAAGTGCTACAACTTCGCCAATCCATGACTATCAACCGACAAGATAAATCCACTTCATTAAGTACCCAAATGGACAGTCTTATCCCGGCATCAAAGATTAGTAACCTGACTCAAGGTGTTTTTGTGGGTGCTGTTTCCGATAATTTTGAGGAACGAATTGAGCAGAAAATTTTTCATGCTGAAATAGTAGTAGATAATGCTAGAGTAGCCGCCGAAACCAAAGCTTACAAAATGATTCCAGAAATAGCCTCGTTTGTAGATGGCGAAGACAACGATAACATGAAACAAGAAATTGACAAAAATTATAATCGAATCAAACAAGAAGTGGCTCAGATAATCGTGGACGAGATGGAACGGATCAGGAATAATCCAGAATTGAGTCATTTAGTAAAAAAATAGGAGTTCGTATTTGTAGAAATATCATCCAATTTCTTTCTGTTTTTTCTTCATTTACGTATATTTGCTCTCGAATAAATGTAACTATTTTTGCCACAAATAATGTAACTTTTTGCGACAAAAACAAGGCTATAATATTATTTCAAAACAGGCTAAAATATATTATTTACATTTGATATTAAAATGTGAATCTATTATTTTGAAATTATCCTTAAATGATTATATTTGCAGGAAATATACAGACTGTATACCTACAGCCAATTATAAACTAAACATTATTCAAGAAAATGGAAGCATTAGTAAACAAAATCAAAACTGAATTTGAAGCTCTGGCTACAGATGCAAATTTGCAAATTGAGAAAGGCAACAAAGCTGCCGGTACTCGCGCACGTAAAAGTTCTCTGGACTTGGAGAAACTATTGAAAGAGTTCAGAAAAGTGTCGTTGGAAGCTTCAAAGAAGTAATAGACACTTTTTTTTCTGAATATGCAAAGCTTTCCTTTAAAAGGAGAGCTTTTGTTTCTTTATAGAGTTTTATAGCTGAACGAATAAGAACTCTTTCTAGTAAAATATAAATTATAATATATGATATATCAAATATTATATATACATTTGTATTGAAATATCGGTTGTTATGAAACGAGTACTGCCAAGGGCAAGATGAGTTCTATATGATATTGATCTAAAATCAAACAATAATCACATGAAATCAAAAGGAACAAGTTATAATCAAAAGCAGAAGAATATCCTTACCACACTAGGTGAGAATATTAAGTTAGCCCGTTTGCGCCGAAAGCTATCCATTCGCTCTATGGCAGAGCGAGCTGGTATTGCCACATCTACCTTAGGCAATATAGAGGCTGGTTCTTCATCGGTTTCACTGGGTAGCTATTTGCAGGTATTATCTGTCTTACGTCTTGAAGATGATTTATTATTGATAGCAGATAAAGATCCACTAGGCAGACAGATTCAGGATGCCGGACTAATAGTAAAAAAAAGAGCCCCGAAAATCAAAAAGACAGAATCAGCTATTGATCATGTTATTGATAAGGGGAATTCTGTAAAACCTAAATTTGACTAATCTGTTATGAAACAGAATAAAGAAAATGTAATACTTGTGTATGCCGATTGGTATATGCTCGATTCGCCTGAATTGATAGGAAAATTATATTTTGCATCTCTTCGGGGGAAGGCTGTATATTCTTTTGAGTATGATAATGAATGGATAAGAACTGGTATTTCTATTGATCCCGAATTGCCTCTTTTCTCCGGCTTACATTATGCGTCCTCGAATGATAATTTCGGTATTTTTAAAGATTCTTCACCAGACAGATGGGGGCAGCTATTGATGAAACGCAGGGAAATTCTGTTGTCCAAAATTCAGAAAATAGAACCTCGCACTTTACTGGGGATTGATTTCCTATTGGGTGTGCACGATAGTCATCGTATGGGGGGATTGCGTTTTAAAGAGAGCGCAGAAGGTGAGTTTCTGAGTAACGATCAAAGACTGGCAGCTCCTCCGTGGTCATCGTTGAGGGATCTTGAATATGCAGTGGAACAATATGAGAAAAATGCAGATGAATTAGATGAAGCAGCCCTGAAATGGATTAATCAACTTATAGCCCCCGGATCATCACTAGGAGGTGCTCGCCCTAAAGCAGATGTTGTTGATACAAATGGAAAACAGTGGATTGCAAAATTTCCAAGTAAAAAAGACGATTCGGATATTGGGTTGTGGGAAATGATTATCCATGAACTAGCCATTCAGGCTAAAATTACTGTTCCAAATGCCTTTATAAAAAAGCTTGCTTCTCTATATCATACTTATCTATCCCAACGTTTTGACAGAACAGAAGACAACAAGCGAATTCATTATGCTTCGGCTATGACACTGCTACAACGAACGGATGGGGATGATGCGGATAGTGGTGTAAGTTATTTGGATTTAGTCTCATTTATTAAATCGGAATGTGCTGATGTAACAATGAATTTAGAAGAACTTTTCCGAAGAGTTTTATTTTCTGTTTGTGTTTCCAATACAGATGATCATTTACGGAATCATGGATTTATTTATATGGAATCAGGCTGGATTTTATCACCTGCATTTGACATAAATGCAAACGAAACAGGAACCGGATTAAAGCTGAATATTGATGAAGATGACAACTCGTTGGACATTGATTTGGTTATGAATACCGCTTCTTATTATTTACTATCCGACAATCGTGCTGCTGAAATAAAGGATGAAGTAATGAAAGCAGTTTCCAACTGGAGAAAAGTTGCAGCCAAATACAAAGTTTCACCTTCAGAAATTGAACGAAAAGCAAGAGCTTTTAGGGCTTGACATACAGATCCATTAAAAAGAGACATACTTCCACCTGTAAAAGTTCTCTGGACTTGGAGAAACTTTTAAAATAGTTCAGAAAAGTCTCGCTAGATGATTCAAAGAAGTTATTATTATTTTATTTAAAATCAAAAAGCTTTCCTTTTATAGAGGAGAGCTTTTTTGTTTTAGGAGTTTCTTATCTTAAATACACCAGCAACTGTCTTGTCATTATTAAACTAAAACCTATCCAAGTCTAAGTGAAATAGTATTCAATTTACGATTTGCAAACCTGCTTCGATTTTACACTCGGCACATGCCATCTACTCCTTTTTTAAATTTTATATATCTACCCTACTGCCACCCAACGCCACCCCCTGCCAAACAAAGACATCGAACAAATAACATGATAATAATTTGATTTACAAACATAACTTTACCGACAAATTAAGTATTCACCATTAAAAAGTAAAGTTATGAACGAAAATGTAAATGACCAAGATGTGCTGTTGGTCACAGACAAAAAAGGCAACGGAATGGAAGTTGTATCAGGAATTGGAAAAGATGGAAAGATGAAGTCTGTCAGTCCTAAAGCTACAAATGAGCCACAATTTCTGAAGCTCGACAAGCAAGGTAATGTATTGGATAATTTCTTTTCCAACTTCCGTAATCAGTACAAAGATCCCACACACTTCCAATTTTTCAAAGTACCGGCCAAGCTGGTTGAAGGTATGTCTGCACTTTTGAATGAAATGCTGAAACAACCTGAAAATGCTTTGAACAAGGAAACGCTCGATAAACACCGAGTGTCATCCGTTGAAGTGTCAGCGAAACAAACTTACCAACCCATTGATGAAAGTCGTATCGACTGGAAACAGTTGGAGAAATTAGGCGTATCACGTGAAACCCTCGAAAATACCGGTAGTCTTGATGCAATGCTTAATTGGGGGAAATCACCCGTACTAATCCCCATCACACCTAAGTTTGACGAAATGATACTTCGTACTGATGCACGCTTGTCTTTTCGAGAAATTGAGGGCAAATTGACCGTGGCTATTCATGCCGTTCGTAGGTCACCTGAATTGGATAGACCGTTCTTTGGTATTCACTTTTCGGATGATGACAAAAAGAACCTGCTTAACAATGGGAATGCCGGACGAATCTTAAACATTGAATTTCCAGGACAACAGCCAACTCCAGCTTATGTGTCAATCGACAAACTCACCAATGAGCTCGTTTTTGTCAGAGCAGACAAAATCCGTATTCCGAACGAAATAAAAGGAGTTTCAGTGGATGATAGGCAGTTGCAAAGTCTAAAAGATGGCAAGGCTATTTATCTGGAGGATATGTTGTCTAAAAGTGGAAAGCCCTTCAATGCCACAGTTCAGATCAATGCCGATAAACGGGGAATTGAATTCAGTTTCGACAACAATCAAAGTCAAAGTCAGAAGCAATCAAATTCAGAATTTGCCATTCCTACTAAATTGGGTGGGATAGATTTGCCTAATGACGACCAAAGCCGACTCAAGGAAGGTGGTACCATTCATGTAATCGGTATGAAAGACCGCGAAGGACAAGAATACAGTGCCTATGTGAAAGTTAATACGGAAGAAGGCAAACTGAATTTCTATCGTTGGAACCCGGACAAATCCAATGCAAAAGAAGTAAGCCCTGATGAAACCAGTAAAACACAGGTAGCCGTAAACAAGGACGTTAAAACCAACGAAGACACAAAAAAAATAGAGACACCGTTGAAAAAAGGTCAGGAAAAGCCAACAGAGAGTCAGGAAAAGAAGGCTGATGAATCCAAAATTGCAAAACCAAAATTGCGGATTAAATAAGCGCAAAGCTAAAATTAACAAAGATGAAAATAGCAATAATAGCAGAAAAACCTGCTGTAGCTCGCGAAATTGCCGGCATTGTTGGTGCAACCGACAAACAGGATGGGTTCTTAAAAGGCAATGGTTATGAGGTTACATGGGCATTTGGTCACTTAATTGGACTGGCAATGCCCTCAGAATATGGAATAAGTGGTTTTAGTGCGGAGCAATTGCCCGTACTGCCCAACCCATTTATCCTAAAAGTTAGACAAATAAAAGCAACTCACGGATACAAAACCGATAGTGGAGCATTGAAACAACTGAAAACAATCAAGAAAGTTTTTGACGATTGTGATAAAATCATTGTTGCCACCGATGCTGGACGTGAAGGAGAATTGATCTTTAGATATATCTACAACTATTTGAATTGTAGAAAACCTTTCGAACGGCTTTGGATAAGTAGTCTTACAGACAAAGCCATTTGTGAAGGGTTATTGAATCTTACATCGGGTAGTAAATACGATTCGTTGTATATGGCCGCTAAGGCACGCAGTGAAGCTGACTGGTTGGTGGGTATCAATGCCAGTCAGGCATTGAGTATAGCTGTTGGAAGCGGAACCTATTCCTTGGGCAGGGTGCAAACACCAACACTAGCGATGATTTGCAGCCGCTACCTTGAAAACCAACATTTCATATCCTCTAAGTATTGGCAGTTAAGCCTGCAAACAGAGAAAGATGAAGAATCCTTGTCTGCCAATGCTTTGGATAAGTTTGATTCACAGGAAACAGGTCAAAATACTTTGCTAAGGCTACAGAAGCAGACTCAGCTAATTGTTCAGTCGGTTGAAAGCAAGGAAATACAGCAAGAATCACCACTGCTCTATGACCTTACTACCTTACAAAAGGATGGAAATAGCAAATATGGTTTTTCGGCAGATAATACACTTACTATTGCCCAAAAACTCTATGAAGCAAAACTCATTACATATCCAAGAACCGGTAGCCGTTATATTTCGGAAGATGTCTATGAAACGATACCTAAATTAATCCAATCGCTCAAATCACATCCTCGTTTTGGAATATATGCTGTGAATTTATCAAATACTAAATCCAAACTCAACCAACATTGCGTAGATGCAAAGAAAGTAACCGATCATCATGCACTGCTGATTACGGGAAATAGTCCTACCAAATTGTCAGTAGATGAAAATCTGATGTATGAATTAATAGCCGGTAGAATATTGGAAACCTTTTCGGATAAATGTATCAAAGCAGTTACAAGTATTGTATTGGAATGTGATAAGGTACTATTTGGGGCGAAAGCTACAGTTATAGAGCAAGCAGGCTGGAGGGATGTTTTCAATGTGAGCGTTGAAGACGAAAATGTAAATCTTCCAATCATAGAAAAAGGTGATATTCTACCGTTGTTGGGTATAGAATTGCAGGAAAAACAAACCAAGCCCAAACCACTTCACACTGAAGCCACTCTACTTTCATCCATGGAAAATGCCGGTAAAGAGTTGGAAAGCGACGAAGAACGTTTGGCCATGAAAGAATTGGGTATTGGAACACCAGCTACCCGAGCAGCCATTATCGAAACACTTTTTACACGGGAATATATCCGCCGAGTGAAAAAATCACTCATGCCAACAGAAAAAGGATTGAGTGTGTATGAAATTGTAAAAGACATGCAGATTGCCAATGTGCAAATGACAGGCAGTTGGGAGAATGCTCTTTTCAAAATTGAGAAAGGAGAAGTAAATGTAGAAACATTCAATAGTCAAATCGAACTCCATGCAGTTCAAATAACCAAAGAGTTGCTTAATACGACAGTTACAATTGTTGGAAAAGATGCGTGCAAATGTCCAAAATGTAAAACAGCACCAATGATTTTCTACGATAAGGTTGTGAAATGCGATAACCCCGAATGCTCCGTTCATATTTTTCGCACTAAAAGCGAAAAACAATTAAACGAAAAACAGATCAGAGAACTTATCCAAAATGGAAAAACACAACTAATCAAAGGCTTCAAAAGCAAAAATGCAAAACCATTTGATGCAACTTTGGTATTTGATGAACAATACAATGTCGTATTTGAATTTGCCCAAAAGAAAAGTGCAATAGCGAAATAGGTTGCTGGCACGAATCACATTTCCATTATGCAGTAAATAATGCTGCATAGTGGAAAGGTGATTTTGAAGAAGTTTTAAAGAAATAGCTCATAAATCAAAATGAAAAATGAATCCACAAATAAAAACACACAAATCATGAATAAAAATATCGAACCAGTTGAATTGTCATATTATCAACTCAGCCTCCAGTCTTTCCTGCGGGAAAGTCATCCCGAATTAGCCAATGACACCGAATTTATCGCAAGTCGTGGCAGCTTGGCTACTCAAACATACTCACAAAGCATAAAAGCAGGACAATCTTCCAATCACGCTGAAGCATTAGCCAGTGAAGTGCTGTATAAAGGTCTTTACTTTTCGAAGCACGATACCCTTGTCAATGTACTGTGGAATGAGTTTAATGAGGAAATTCCGCAAGGATCAGCCAGGAATATGGCTCAAAAGCTACTTGCATACTGTGAAGGCATATTTGCAAAATATCCACTTTCGGATGATTTTGCTTACGAGCCGGAATTCAATGAGTTGTACACAGAACTGACAGGAACTATCGTCATTTGGTTGGAAGAACATGAGCTTCAATAAAAAGGCACATCTTGTTGCCAATATCGAAGCTATAAGGCTGGCGTTTGCACTTGAAAAAGAGCATCGCCAGCCTACTGCGAAAGAAAGAGTCGCTATTCAGCTTTATTCTGGGTTTGGCGGGTTGAAATGTATTCTCAATCCAGCCCAGACTTTGTCTGATTATGCATATTGGCCAAAATCCGAACTGGATCTCTTTCCACTAGTAGCAGAACTTCAGGTTCTCATTCATGAGAATTGCAACACGGAAGAACAGTATAAACGATATTGGGGAAGTTTGAAGAACTCGATTTTAACTTCGTTCTACACTCCCACGGAAATAGTCACAACCATTGCGGATACCTTGCAAAAAAGCGGGATAACTCCGTCCCGCTATCTTGATCCTTCGGCAGGCATGGGTGAGTTTATTTCAGCCTTCCAACAAACAACTCCGGAGGGTAACTCAATTATGAGTTTTGAAAAAGATTTGTTAACAGGTAAACTACTTTCACAGTTATATCCCAATAACATAATTAGCATTAATGGTTTTGAAGAGATAGAATCTCGTTACAACAACTATTTTGATGTAGTCTCTTCGAACATTCCATTTGGAGATGTTTCCACATTTGATTTCGGTTTTTCCAAAAGTAAGGACAAGGCAAAGCAACAATCCACCCGAACTATTCAAAACTACTTTTTCATAAAAGGAGTTGAAACTCTACGCGAAGGTGGTATTTTGGCTTTTATCACTTCGCAGGGCGTAATGAATTCACCTCAGAACGAAGTGATACGTCAATGGTTGATGGACAATACCCATTTAGTTTCTGCTGTCAGGTTGCCCAATAACCTTTTTGTGGATAGTGCAAATACAGAAGTGGGAAGTGATTTGATTGTCCTGCAAAAGAATTCAGCCAAGACAGAATTGACAGAAGATGAAAAACTATTTGTAAAAAGTTCGCTGCTCAGTAATGGGGTTGTCACCAACAGTTATTTCAAGAATACCCAAAGGATAGTTCATACCAAAGGCAGTCTTGATACCGACCAATACGGGAAACCAGCCATGGTATTCCTGCACGAAGGAAGTGTAACCGGAATAGCAAATGACTTGCGGGTTATGCTTACCGATGATTTCTCCAAACGATTAAATATAGAGCTGTATGCACAGCACAATATTCAGTCGCCAATACTGCAAAATCCAATATTTACAAGTGCCTCTTCAGCCACTTCCCAAACAGAAGTAGCCAAAGAAGTACCAATTATGACCCTCTATGACCTCTTCGATATGAATGTCGAAGAACGTTCGCAGATAATTGTCAAACCCAAGCGCAATGGTCCGAAACGAGTTCAACCCCGACAACCATCATTTTTCGATTTGCCTTTCGAAATAGGGGAAGTTAAAGTAGATGCTAAGCCAACACTGACACGAGTTCCAATCTCAAAATCGATCGAACCTGAGATTTCTATGGAGCCATGTCCATACGGCGGAATACGTGAACCGCATTATCAGGTTGGGTCTTTAGTCAAGATGGAATCACAAATAGGTTATTTATCCGAAGTTTACAAAGATGGAGCTACTTTCAAGTCTTTGAAGCTAAGTTCACTCCAAAAGGAGAAAGCATTAATCTATATAGATTTGCGTGATGTCTATCAACGGCTTTACACCTATGAAGCTGAAAACAAAGTGGAAAATACCCACTATCGTTTCCGCTTGAACACACTTTACGATGAATTCGTCAAACGATACGGACAGCTTTCAAATTCAAAGAATCTTGACTTAATCAAGATGGACAGTGGTGGTAAAGATATTCTTTATCTTGAACGCTCGTTGGACGGTCAAATGGCAAAGGCTGATATTTTCAACGAGCCTGTTTCTTTCAATGCCAACGAAATCACTCACGCTGAGACTTCAGAAGAAGCTTTGTCCGCTTCGCTCAATAAGTTCGGAGAAGTCAATATTGAATATATGTCTTCGCTCCTACCTGAAAAAAACAGAGAAGATTTTCTCAAAGAACTTAATGGACGTGTTTACTACAATCCACTGGTGAAGAATTATGAGATTAAAGAGAAATTCATTGCCGGTAATGTAGTTGAGAAAGCAGAATCCATAGAACAATACCTAACTGAGCACACAGGAGATGCGCTTTCGCAACAATCACTGGGTGTATTACAACAAGCCATTCCCCGACCCATTTCATTTAATGAATTGGATTTCAATTTTGGCGAACGGTGGATACCTACTGGCATGTACAGTAAATATGCTTCGTATCTCTTTGATACCAATACCACCATTCACTATTCAGCCGTTGCTGATGAGTTTTCTGTCAATGCAACCAATCTGAATGCTAATATCTATGATAAATATGCTGTAAAATCCCAAAGCCGTACTTTTAATGGATTAGCATTGATGAAACATGCACTGGTAAATACTTCACCCGACATTACCAAAAGTATCATGGTGGGTGACGCCGAAGTTCGGGTACGCGATAGCGAGGCCATTCAAATGGCTAATTCAAAAATTGATGAGATACGCAAAGGCTTTTCCGATTGGCTCTGTGAGCAATCACCAGAATTTAAAGACCGACTTTCTAACCTGTATAACAGGAAATTCAATTGTTTTGTACGACCGGATTATAACGGTTCACACCAGACTTTCCCTCAACTGAACTTGAAAAATCTAGGTATTGAAGACCTCTATGGGAGTCAAAAAGATGCAGTATGGATGTTGAAGCAAAACGGTGGTGGTATTTGTGATCACGAAGTAGGTGCTGGAAAGACACTTATCATGTGCTGTGGAGCATACGAAATGAAACGACTAGGATTAGCTAATAAACCTATGATTATCGGACTAAAGTCAAACGTACAGGAAATAGCACAAACCTTTTGTAGTGCCTATCCCAATGCCCGCATCCTGTATCCTGGCAAAGAAGATTTTACCCCCGACCATCGGGTAAAGATATTTAATGATATAAAGAACAACAGTTGGGATGCAGTTATTCTAACACATGATCAGTTTGGCATGATACCACAATCAGCTGAAATGCAACAAAAGATTTTGCAAGCAGAATTGGATAGTGTGGACGAAAATTTGGAGGTAATCAAACAGCAGGGACGGGAAATATCCCGGGGTATACTTAAAGGGGTTATCAAGCGTCAACAAAATCTGGAAGTGAAACTAAAAATAATAGCTTCAGATATCGCAGAACGAACCGATAAGGTTGTTGACTTCAACATGATGGGAATTGATCATTTGTTCGTAGATGAAAGCCACCGATTCAAGAACCTAATGTTTAGCACCCGCCACGACCGTGTAGCAGGTCTTGGTAACTCCGACGGCAGCCAACGGGCACTGAATATGCTTTTTGCTATTAGAACTATACAGGAACGTACAGGAAAAGATTTGGGCGCTACCTTTCTTTCTGGAACAACCATTTCTAATTCACTCACGGAGCTCTATTTGATATTCAAATATCTGCGTCCAAAAGAACTGGAACGTCAAAATATCAACACCTTTGATGCATGGGCAGCTATCTTCGCCAAGAAAACGATTGACTATGAGTTCTCAGTAACAAATCAGATTGTACAAAAAGAACGTTTCCGCTACTTTATTAAGGTTCCTGAACTAGCTGCATTTTATTCAGAAATTACAGACTTCCGTACTGCAAAAGGTATCGGTATTGACCGACCTGAAAAGAATGAAATCATGCACAATATTCCACCTACACCACAACAGGAAGCATTTATTGAAAAATTGGTGCAATTTGCTCAGACAGGTAATGCTGAATTATTGGGTAGAGCAGCCTTGTCAGATTCAGAACAAAAAGCCAAAATGTTGATTGCAACTGATTATGCACGAAAGATGTCGCTAGACATGCGTATGATTAGTCCGGAGTATGAAGATCATGAGGATAATAAAGCCTCCCATTGTGCCGCTAAGATTGCCAAATACTACCATACCTACAATGCTCAAAAAGGAACACAGTTCGTATTCACAGATTTGGGGACTTATAAACCTGATGAATGGAATCCTTGCAGTGAGATCAAACGCAAACTGATCGAAGATTACGGCATACCTGCACACGAAATCCGCTTTATTCAGGAAGCCAAAAGCGATAAAATGCGAAAATCTTTTATTGATGGTATGAATGCCGGAAGAATCCGTGTGTTGTTTGGCTCAACTGAAATGTTGGGAACAGGTGTCAATGCACAAAAACGAGCCGTTGCTGTTCACCATTTAGATACTCCCTGGCGACCCAGCGATTTGGTTCAACGAGATGGTCGTGCCGTAAGGAAAGGAAACGTGATAGCTAAGTTGTATGCAGATAATAAAGTAGATGTGATTATCTACGCTGTTGAAAAAAGTCTAGATTCCTATAAGTTTAATCTACTTTACAACAAACAACTCTTTATTCAACAACTCAAAAATAACAATATGGGAAGTCGTACCATTGACGAAGGAAGCATGGATGAAAAATCGGGTATGAATTTCTCAGAATATGTGGCTATTCTTTCGGGTAATACCGATTTATTGGAAAAAGCCAAATTGGAGAAAAAGATTAGCTTCTTGGAAAGTGAACGCCATGCCTTTAATCGGAGCAAATCAAATTCAGGTTTTAAACTAACCGAGATGACCCGAACAATCGATAGCAGTCAAGAAATGATAGCACGCATGAATAAAGACCTAAAATTCTTAAATAGTAAGTCACAACTGGATAAGGACGGTAATAACCTCAATCCAATCAGACTGGATAATATTAGAGTATCCGACCCAAAGATGATTGGAATAAAACTGAATGAAATAAATGATACTACCGAAACAAATGGCGAATACTTTAAGATAGGAACACTCTACGATTTCAATTTATTGGTAAAATCAGAGACCGACATAAGTGAGGGGCTGGATTTAAGGGAAAACCGTTTCTACATTGAGGGTGAGGGCAATATCAAATACAATTACAACAACGGTCATTTAGCTACAGAGCCTAAACTGGCAGCGTTGAATTTTATTAATGCGCTGGAACGTATCCCTAAATTGATTGAGAAATATGAACTCGAAATAATCAAGATTTCAAAGGATATTCCAATAATGAAAGAAATCGTCAATGGAACATGGAAAAAGGAAGATGAACTAAAAGTTCTCAAAACAGAATTTCAAGCATTGGATCGAAAAATTCAACTGTCGCTAAAGCCGATTGAACAGGGAGAAGCTAAAGCGGCTGAAGGAGTTAATTTAAAAATTGATTCACAAAATAATATTCATAATCGCCCTAGAGATTCTCATTCGTATGTTGGTAGATGACAACAAATATACAATCTATTTATATTTAGCACTTTAGTGATCTATAAGTTATATTGTTCTAATTCAAATTGAATGATATATCGCTGGTCTATTTATTTAAAACTACTGTTTGTCAATATTTTATACTTTTTTACACATTGAAAAGAAACTAATCGTTAAGATTAATCGTTAATGCATAAAGTCAATAATTTTCACTTAAAAACTACTGGGAGCCTTACTGCCAGATTCAA
>Ga0302203_1000418_pt1 | contig 17344 bp, 18 predicted proteins | sample II_Fen_E1_1_FD_194576 | JGI IMG/M metagenome (GOLD analysis project Ga0302203, IMG submission 194576) | Peat permafrost microbial communities from Stordalen Mire near Abisko, Sweden - II_Fen_E1_2 | ecosystem: Environmental > Terrestrial > Soil > Wetlands > Permafrost | place: Sweden: Abisko...
GCCTTTAGATCTCAATTTAGAGGAGTGAGAGATATTCCATTCTTTATCTTTAGGCTAGCTAATCTTTTTGCATAATAGTCTTACTCCACCTGATATTTACATTGATCCGATATTTACATTGATCCAAATTAGTTTGTCGATCTGCACAACAAAGACACGGCATAAAAAGAAAAACACCCTAACAATCATAAGATTATTAGGGTGTTTGCGGTACGGACGGGAGATGAACTTTTCCCTATTTATCCAGTAAATATCAAGTATTTAGCGTTGTAAATATTTGCCTTAGTAACGCTTTAGTAACGACGTTTTGTCTTTTGTAGTCCTTTGCTGGCTATTACATGCCTGCTCAAAATTATAGGTACAAAGATAGATGTTTTTTAGTAGACACAATTTTTTTTGATGAGATTTTTCATTCATAGGTTTAGATTTATCTATAACCCCTGCATAAAATTTATATGTAATCGTCTGTCAATCTATATTTAACTATTGTCTAGGTAATAATGTATTATATTCTTTTGTATTTTCTTCTCCACGTCATTTCTGAACAAGATTGATGTTGGGAATTCCTTCACATATTTTAGAGGAAGCATGCTCCAGGATAATTATTAGAATACACCGCCTTTTTAAATCCATATCGAATTGTCATTATGTTTTTGTTTCCAATAGATCCTGATATAGGGGGTTTATTACATATGCTATTTAAAATACAATCCAAAATCATCAAAATGTGAAAATGATTTCGTAGCTTTGTGAATTCGAATGCCTTAGCTATAAATCCGTTGGAAAAGCTATTGGGGAAACCTCAAAACTGACACATACTCACCTATTAGAGTTTATTGTTGAGCTTGACAAGAAAAAAAATAAAACTTAGCCTTGCTCAGAAAGAGGAATGGGAAGATTACATTACTGCCGAGCAAGCCAAAGCACTCGAAATCAAAAAACAAATAGACACTACCGACCGCGAAATAGACCGCATGGTGTATGCGCTGTATGAATTGACGGAAGAAGAAGTGGGGATTGTAGAGGGGTGAGATGAAAAAAACGCAAATTTAATACTAACCAATTAAAATTAAGCACTATGTCAATTAATGAATTAGGGAATGAATTAAAAGAAATGTATAACAATTCTGAGAACAAAGAAAGAGTTGTCAACATTCATTTATTTGGAATAATATGGGGCGAAATAATTTTAAAGAATAATTATACTTCGAAAGAAATAATAAATGCTTCAGGATTGAAGAAGTCTTATATAACAGAATTAAATAAAGGGATAAAATTGTCTAATCGTGTAATTGTTAAGTAATCCATCAGTACAAAATATTAAAATATGAGCTATGAGTGAATTAGAAAAGTATTTTAAATCTCACTCTGCTGATGACAAAACAGCAGGCTTCGATTATCAATTTTATTTTTTTGTTTCAGTTTTGTTAGATTTGAAACAAGGAGAAAAAGTTGGTTTTGAAGTAAAAGATGATATTCATATTGAAAAAGGTGATGGAACCATAATCCTTTTTCAAGCCAAGCACACCGTATTAACAAACTCAAAAGGTGAACCTGCAAATCTGACAACCTTAGATATTGATTTATGGAAAACATTAGGTAATTGGGTTGACCTGATTAAAATCGATAAAGCCGTTTTAGAAAATTATAAGTTCGTCTTGGTTACAAATAAAGGAGAAGGGAACAACAAATTTATTAATGCGCTTTCTCAGTTTCATACTGACAATAACTTAAGTCAAATTGAAAGTCTTATTAAACAAATTAAAAGTGATACAAATGATAAGATTATCGAAGATTATATTAGTAAAGTAATGTCTTTGAAAAAGAAAGAAATGAGTTTATTTCTCTCAAAACTATCCCTGAAAACGGAATTAGATGACATTATTCCATTAGTAAAAGTAAGAATATTAGAAACTACAAAGAATGATGATTTAGTCGACCCTGTTTATGAGAGTCTAATTGCTAATTTGTTAGAAGCAAAGTATCTTGACGTAAAAGATCGGTCTAAATTTGAAATAACCTTTGATGACTTTAAGAATAGATTTGGAAAATGTTTTAGGATTGCGTTTAAAGATAAACCATTACCAAAAAGGTACATTGAGGGTCAGTTTCCAGATAACTTAGAAGAACAATTATTCATTAAACAGCTGATTGACATCGAAGATATTGAGAGCGGTTCACCATTAATAATTGATTATACAACTCAAATGCTTCATACAATAAATCTCCTGTCATATTGGTTTGAAAATAATTTTGTTTTACCACTTGAAATGGACGAATTTAATAGGGAAGCAATGTTTAAATGGGGAACTGAGCATAGAAATCAATATCGACAAATTGAAAGATCAATAAAGGCTGGAGAGGATTTAGCTAGTTTTGAACCTCAAATTAAAGAATTAGCCCAAGATCTTGTTTATAAATTACGAAAAGAAGACTTAAATATCGCTGGAGATAAATTTGGCGTTGAGTTTAGTAATGGTCATTATTATGCTTTGTCTGATAAGCCCGAAATAGGTTGGCATTACGAATGGGAAGAAAGATATAAAGATATTAGCAAATGAAAGAAATTTATTATACATATAATAACGAGGCAATTGCCAGTTGTGTTTTTTTGAATGTTTTAGAAATACAGAGAACAATGGAAGTTGCCCGTGCATGTTTGGTTCTTCCATTTTTATTGGATGATAGAACAGTAAAATACTTACAGCGTTTAGAAAATCTAATTCGTTTGGAATTTATTGTAAATGAACAAACAAGATTATTTACATCATTCAATAAAAGATATTTATCATTATTGCCCATTACAATAAACTCTCTAATAATACTGAATCAAAATAATCAAGTTGGATTCACCCAAAATGAAGTTTATATAAAAGAAGCGATTACATATAATGAAATTGATATGGGCCTAAGATTTAATGAAATAATTAAAGTTATTCCTCTTTTATTATCAATACTTGAGAATTATACTACAATTGAACTTTACCGAATACTAAAAATACAATTATGAACTTTATTTTACACGAGGTTAAACTTTGGTTTAAAGACAAGGATACAGAACCACAAAGCTACGAGTTTCTTGCAAACAAAATCAATGTCGTGACTGGTGATGCCACAACTGGCAAAACAAGTTTCTGGAGTATTATTGACTATTGTCTAATGTCTGGGAGAATAAATATTGCCAATACAATAAATGAAAAAGTTTCATGGTTCGGAATACGATTTACAATAAACCAGAAAGAAATTTCAATTGCGAGAAAATCACCACAGATTGATGCAGTTTCTTCAGATGTATACTTTGATTATGGGAATTTCCCTGCAGTATTACTTGAAAATTGGACAATTGCTGAGATAAAGGCAAAATTGGATGGTGAATTTGGCATAACTGATAAGTTAAGGTTTCCATATGGGAAAGATATGGGTAAATCAACGTTTAATCTTTCCTATAGATATTTTCTGTTATTCAATTCTCTAACAGAAGATATTATTGGAACTTCTAAAACCTACTTTGATACAACATTATATGGAAAAGAAGAATATGATAACGCACTGACACATATATTTGATATGGTAATTGGGATTAATGATATGGAGAATATCAAGGCCCAAGAAAGGATCAAACAAATAGATAAAGAACTTAAGCAAATTCAATCTTCAGAAATACAGAAACAAAAGGCTGCTGAAAGATACGAGAGAGATATTTTTAGTTTATTGAATAGGCTTAAAGAAAAAGGGCTTTTGGATTATTCTTTACAAATGAATTCTGTTGAAGCTGCAATTACTTTAATCAATGAAGTTATTTTAAACACCAGAAAGCAAGCAAATAATTATCAATTATTTGCAGAAATCGATAGCTTAAATACACGAAGAACTAATATTAAATCTCAGCTATATTCTATCGATAAATATAGAAGAGAGTACGAATCTTATAAATCAGGACTTACAAAAAGTGCAGATAGCTTAAAACCTATCTCGTACTTGAATAGAAACTTATCTGACCAACTCCTTGATTCATTTGAAACTAAGAAATTTATAGACTCATTAGAAAATTCATTAAAAACAATTCAAGATAAACTTTCAAAAAAAATTATAGAACCTTTAAAAGTAACTGGCAATGCTAAGGAACTTCAAGATGAACTAAAATTGATTGAGACGAAAATTGATGAGTTGAATAAGATTCAAAAAAACTTTCAACTTGAAGGTGAGAAGTTTATGTTTATTGGTGAAATTAAAAACTCTTATGAGCAAATTCTAAAAAGAGATAAAATAAAATCATTCGACATAGTCCGATTCAATGAATTAAATATAGAAAAAGATACATTGATGAATGATATAAAAGGAATTGACCAAGTTAGATTTTCAATGAAAACGTCGCTTAATCAATGCATTCAAAGAAATTACAATCAGTTGAGTCCTTTGACTAAATATAAGAACAGTAGAACATTCTTTAATGATACTGAAATGATTTTGCAACTTCAACCAGAAGGACAACTATTCCCGCTTGAAACAATTGGCAGTAAATCAAATTATATGTTGATGCATCTTTGCTTTTATTTAGGGCTACACGAACACATGATTAATGTAGGACAAGAACATGTTCCTCAATTTTTATTTATTGATCAACCAAGCATACCTTATTATGCGGGAAACGAAGGAAAAGGTAATGATGACAAATCAAAACTAATTGATGCTTTTTCGCTATTGAATTCATTCATTGAATTTTTAAACATTGAAAAAAATGAATCATTTCAGATTTTTATGGTTGAACATGCACCAAAAGAATATTGGATTGAAAATAATCTGAAAAATTTCCACACAGTAGCAGAATTTATTAATGGGAAAGGATTACTACCGACTAACATTTATAACGACTAGGATATGCAAAATTTAGTTTTAGGGGAATTAGGAAAATTAGTTATTCACTTTGTTGGAAATAAAACAAATGGTGAAGGTATTAGATTATCCAATAATGTGACGCAATTTGAAGCCATCAAAGTATATATTGAACAACTGATAAATAAAAATTTTAAATCTGAAGAATTTTATTGTTTCTACTTTTTACCATCACTAAATTTGAATCCAATGTATGAATTTTTAAGCTCAATTTTCGAGAATAAAGATTCTTTCATTGAACAATCTTTAAACTGTGCAAGGTATTTATATGATAAAAGTACGCATCCTCAGATAAAAGCAGGCGAGCTATTGATATCATATTTTAAAGAATGTGAGTTGTTTGGTAAAACAACTGATTGCATAGCTATCTTCAAATCAGAGAATAAAGAAACAATAATTAAAGTATCTCCAGTAAATGACGGGTTTGAATTAAACGATGAAAAAGGGATAAATATAAATAAATTGGACAAAGGTTGTTTGATTTTCAATACTGATAAAGAAAACGGTTATGTGGTGGCAGTGGTAGATAATACCAATAAAGGAGCTGAGGCCAAATACTGGACAGATGATTTCCTGCATGTAAAACCACGGAATGATGAGTATTCTAAGACCCAGAATGTGCTCTCAATGGCTAAAAATTTTGTGTTGAATGAATTGCCACAGCACTTTGAAGTTTCAAAAGCAGACCAGGTCGATTTATTGAATAAATCGGTAGAGTATTTCAAGAAAAACGAGAGCTTTGATATGGAAACTTTTGCTCAGGAGGTAATAGGGCAAAAAAAAATGATTGAATCGTTCAATACTTATAAATCTGAATATGAGTTTGCTTGTGAGCTGGCTGTCTTGGATAGATTTGCTATATCGGAAGCAGCTGTGAAGAAACAAGCCAAGTCTTTAAAGAGCGTCATTAAACTGGATAAAAACTTCCACATCTATGTGCATGGTGATAGAGATTTAATAGAACAAGGTGAGGATGAAGAAGGAAGGAAGTTTTATAAGATTTATTATAATAAGGAGAGCTAGTTTTTCTTTAGCTAAAAGTTTAAATGTTTTGTAAGATTGCTCCCAGTCTAATGGGTTCTGGAAAAGGGAATAAACGAACAGTTAAAATCAAAGAAGAAATCGAAAAAAGATATAATTTGAATATAATTTATGAATTGTTTTATTCAGGGATTAGTGTTTTCTCGAAAGCAAATTATTTAGAATTAGCATACAAATAGATTGTCAATTCAAACATAATGGAATTAATAATTAGTAGTGGCAGAAAACAAAAACATTCCGTGTTGATTTATCCATGTGCTTGCGGTATATGCATTCCATTCAAGCCCATTGCATTTCAGGAACTACGTTCGTACCTCACTTCGCACCCTTACATTTCATTCCACTTTCATTTCATGTATGCACCTCAGCACCGCACAGCTTCGGTAGTTTCCTTCCTTTCCATTCCGCAGGCTCCATTCATACAGTCAGTCACTACCCAAGCTATTTTCCCCCGCATTTCTAGTAGTCTGTTTTTATTTTCTGCCGCGAGTTAGCCCCAATGTTGAAAATCTAAATTAGCAATGATTCGGCTATTTTTCCTTGCACATATCTAAAATTTCTTCGTAAATATCTTTTGCTCGTTGTTTATTTAATCCTATATTTTGAGCCACTTCCAAAATATCTTTTTGGCTTGGAGAACCTTGTCCATTTACAGTGGTAGTATGAAAACCATTAAAGCCATTACTCGGCAATAAATCATAAGCCGGGGATAAATGCCACTCTCCATCGGTGAGAATGAATGAGAAATTCTTAGCATGATCGTCTTTATTTTTTATCAGCACATTAAAAACCATGATTCTGAAAAGCTTATACACTTCTTCCATATTGCGTGTCAATCTCAAACAAGCCGTCATTAGTATGTTATAATCAAGACTAGGAATTCGATAGTCGGCATTCAATAATCCTGCCGCACTAATAACATGCTGCTTACTATTATTCTGACGATCAAATCGTTTTACTCCAAAATACTTTCCTTCAAAAAGTCGTGTTTCCGGCATATCAATTCCACAAGCTTTAGCCAAAAGTGAATATTGATATTCGACTTCTCCCACGTTATCAGGATCAGTTGAAGCTTTAAATTTGACCAACCAATCACTACCCTCCATTTTTACAAATACTTTTGGTCTTGCACCTCCCGATGATCCACCATAACGGTAAAGTAAATCTAAGGAACCACCAGTATAATCAGACTGCAATAGTTTTGCAGCTTCTTTTGCCATTTTATCGAGTTGAATGACTTCATCGGGTAAAAGAACACTATTTTCGGGATAATACTCCAATCCTCCACGCCCCGTTTTTCCAATCAGGCTGAGTCTTTCCAGAGTATTTAAACGATGTGGATTAATTCCTTGTTCCGTTAGATAGCGATCTAACAACAGATTTCCCCAACCATCGGGAAGACTGTCATTGAAAACACCAAAGTTTCCGGCAAAAGGATCGCGTTTTGAAACAAAAACACCTGCCTGCAATGGCAAATAGAATGGTGAAATTGAAATGCCAGTTCGAAGATAATCGACATCATACTCAAACGCACAAATATTATCGGGGGTAAGAGCTATTCTGCCAACTTTTACATCCGAAAGCCTTACTTCTATTAATTGAATATTGGGTATATTTTTTATCGACATTGTCTAAGTGTTTTTAAATAATCTATGGATAAAACAATCATAATTTTCTATTCTGTTTTCCTGCCTCTTTTCTTAGTTATGCTCTGTTTCTCATTTACCAATTGGTCAATGCTTTGATATTTTTGTTTTGTAAATAGCATGTCAAATTCATCGGTAGCATCTAAGGCAATAGCTATCAGAATAAGGCTTTTGAGTGATATTTCACCAGTATTTTCAAAACGACGCAGACTTCCAAAACTAATACCGGCACGAGTAGCCAGTGCTTTTTGTGTCAGATTAAGTTCTAATCTATTTCGCCTTACTTTCTGGGCAATTGTATTGATAATAGCACTTGCATTTATATTGCCTAGCCCTAAATTAGTAACTAATATATTATTCATTACAGCATTTTTTATTGATTAAAAACTAATATATTGTCATTTATTTGCAAATATAGTGATTTTTTCTGTATATTCAATAGCTAGAGTGCTATTATAAAGCCTACTCACAACTTTATCTAAAAAAAAGAAATGCCTTAAGCAGAATGGAAAGTAATGACACCTTATCGGTGCGTTGTTCGGGCGAACCGCCAACCTGAAAGCAAAGCCCCGAAAACCACTTATAATTTTCATTGAAGATTTATTTCGGGTAACAATGAAAATCATAACAGGTTTTCAAGGTATGGGGATAATCGTCAAGCTCCTTTCAGCAGCTTGTAAGTTGTTTAGCACTTTGTGCATTTCCTCATTCCCCACCGCCCATTAGTTGTGCAGAAAACAAAAACATACCGAATTGATTAAACATGTGCTTGCGGTATATACACTCATTCCAGCTCATTACATTTCAGGAGCTACGTTCGTACCTCACTTCGAACCCTTACATTTCATTCCGCTTTCATTTCATGCATACACCTCAGCACCGCACAGCTTCGGTAGTTTCCTTCCTTTCCATTCCGCACGCTCCATTCATGCAGTCAGTCACTACCCAAGCTATTTTCCCACGCATTTCCAGCGGTATGTTTTTATTTTCTACGGCGAGTAAGCCCCAATAAAGAGAACCCTTTATAATTTGAATTTTGTTTTCAATCTGCCTCATAATACGTTTACTTCCAGAAAAAATCTGTTTTCATTCGATCAAGTCGGTATTTCATTTTTCAGGAGCGAAAGTGTTTTCGGGGTCTTAACGGTCGGAAAAGGTCAAGCCGCAAGCGGTTTTGCAATAAATCTTCCTGCTTCACTACGTTCAGAGAGTATTTATCGCAAAAACCTTGTCCGCCCTAACCCCTACACAAGATAAGCTCCTGAAACGAAAACGACCGACCCGACCGAAAGACGCATAAAAAAAAAGTCGGATAAACGAGGGGCAGATAAAAATGAAACTTCGACTCCCTCACCTCTTGAATCCGCATAAAATAAAAGAATAGGCAATAAAAAAGTTGTAAAAAGTTACTCTCATTGAGGAACAAAAAGAAAATCCGATGCTTGACAGTCATCGGATTTTCATTTGAATATGCTATTTTTCTTTTATTCAGTTTCATTATTAAAGGTGAAAGTAAGTTGCTTCACCTGTCCAAAATTATCCTCCACATAAACATCTATCGTTTGTTGATCCGTTGACGCAGAGGTATAATAAAGTCGGAATATCCCCTTATCCAGCGGATAACAGTCGTTGGGTTTGAACACGGTACCGTCATCAAACTGGAGGGAGCCTTTACCGGCAGGCTGAAAAAACCGAATGGTATAAGTCGCTCCGTCATACAGCCCTTCACGTTTGAGTTCACACCTGATTTCGGTAGTTTCACCTTTTACGATCTTGGTTTGTACAGGCATTGTTTCCACCGTGAACGGGTAAGCCTGTTGAATATCCAACTTATTATCACAAGAGACGCAACAAAAAAGGGTGGCGATCACAAAGCCACACATTACAATACTAAATACTCTCCTTTTCATACACATTATTTTTTAAAGAATTAACTTGATTCCTGCGCCGACCTGTGTATGGAAATGCCCTGTTGAACCACCCCACAGACACCGTTCTCGTGTATTAAACAATAAGACGATACGGTCGGAAAGATAACTTTCCAACTCCAACGAGATTGCACCACCATAAATAAAAGCGTCTTTATTGGTCAACTTTGAACCGTCAAAGAGTATTTTCTTATCCCAATTTACGGTCTCGTAACCTGCAAGAGCAGAACCTCCAAGGTAAAGGAAGAATATCTTGTTGGCATCGGAAAGGACATGGACATAATAGCCTCCTTCAACAGTGAATTGCGTCGTTGGAATACGAGTATCTTTATAAGGATTGTATTTTTGAAGATACTCTCCTCCAAATACCCATTTATTAACACCGACTGTATACGTGGAAAGAGCAGCACCGAAATAGTATCCAGTTTCGTTTTGGTTGGTACGGTTATACAGACCATCCACCATCCCTGTCGTCAGTTGAATACCTCGCATTCCTGGGAGGCATCGTTGAGCATTCGCCTGCCCGATAAGGGCAAGCGACACTACTACAAAGAACAAGAACTTTCTCATGTTACTTCACTTTTAATTCGTTGATAACTTTGGCACGCACCAGATCTTCATTCTCAATGATGAATGATTGGTGGCGACCCCCATTTTTCTCATTCAGTTCCACGACCAATTGCTTGTCATCAGGAATGGTGAATTTGTCCATTGCAAATACCGTAGACTCATCTTTCTTTCCAGCTACACGGACGGCATAGTTATAGGCACGAAGTGGAAAAATGACCTGTTCCTGCATGGCAGTACGTTTGGCCACTTTCTTGTCTACGATTTTGAACGTGATAAAATCTACATCAAACGGCACGTTGGAAGAGTTCCTAATTTGAGTGTGGAAGTACAAAACCCCGTTGTGGGTATAAATACCTTTCAGAAGATACTGGATCCCGAAGCATTTACAACCGATATGTTTCACCTCACGCTTGTCATTCTTGTAGATGGATTTCATAATCATACGCACTAGCATAGGACTTTCACTTCCCAGCTCTTTCAGGTAGATATCCATTGCATTGTTCGGACGATTCACATCCTCACCATCATGGATAAAGTCAGTCATTTCGACATTCAATAGCAGTGGCTCATTGGCATACTTTACGTTGAAAGTGTAGAACGAACCATCTTCAGTAATCACCGATAGATTGGTCTCCTGACGGAAATTCTTTACCGTTGCTTTCACCCGGATCACATTTTCAGCCCCGTCCGCCTTTCCTGCAATCAGGTTGGGAGAACCCAGATCGACATAACGTACTGCAGCAGGGAAGATGATGTGTACGGTCTTGTCGTAAGTTACTTCCAGCCCATGAGGCGGAATCATACGGTCGAACGTTAGTTTTTTAGTCAGACCTTGGTAAAGGTCACCCGTTGTTTCTTGTGCATGTACTGCAAACAGGCTCATTAGAAGAGCCATCATTAAAAAGAGCTTTTTCATTTTTCTTGTGGATTTTAGTGGTTGGGCTTTTAGACCCATTATTAATAATAGAATTTAATTTTCCGGTTGATATAGCATGATCTTATATCCGGCTTTTAGGTGCACCTTGACGGTACGCATTTTCTTGGCGATATACTGTGAAGTGCCTTGTACGACTCCTTTACCCAAATCGGAAGCCAATTGTGCTCCTGCATTGGTTGAGATATTGATGCTGCTTCCAAGTGAAGAACCCATGTTGGCAGCTACTTCTTTGATGGCACTGGACTCCATTGAATTCGGGATAAAGACACCTTCCTGCCCGTCATTGTCGAATACCGATAACTCAACAGGGGTGATTGTTCCTCCGTATTCCAGTGAAGTGATGGTTATGTTCAGCCTTTCGCCCTGTAGCTTTGTAGCACCGGTAATAATGGAGTTCCGTGGTATGACTATTCCCTTTACATTCATTGGTTCCAATATCCGCAGGCGGACGGTTTGCCCATCAGTTAAAGTCTGATCTCCGTGTATGCACGCTGCAATTGTATTCTTCTCCTGTGAGATGCTGTTACCAACTGCTGTATAAAAACCGACGTTGCGTGATTGGGAATAAGCTGTAACAAATGTTGTATCACTCATGGGTTGGGCAAGAGCTGAAACAAGCTTTGTCGTAACCTGTGTGACTGGAGTTATTCCTGTTTTCCCATTTGACGTATTTCCATTGCGCTTTTTCTCTGTATGTGGCTTTTCACTTGAAGAGTTTGTCTGCATCGGCTGTCCTGGTTGTCCTGAAGGCATATATTTTGCTGCCAGTTCATAGGATTTTTCAAGCAGGGCAACCTGATCATTCATGGTTGATTTCGGAGTCTCCTGTGAAGCCAGGCGTTTCTCCAGTTCGTCGATACGCTGTTGAAGTTCTTCCTTCTTGGAATCCTCTTTCGGCGAATCATAGAAATTACCCAATGTCCGGTTCATGTTCTGATAAGCAGTTGCGGAAGACTGTATGGTCTGTCGGGGGTGATAACTTCCACTACCAATAGAAGCATATGCCGGTTGTTTTCCGGTTTCGGTATTTGTCAAACCAACACTCTTTTCAGATGTTTCTTTTCTATCACCGAATAAAGAAGCGAGGTCTTGCATTGTATTGTTACGTTCTTTCTGCTTATCCTCCATTTTAGCATGTTCATAAGCTTTTTGCTTATCGCCAATAATACCGGTACCGGTCGGAACTGGCATATCCGTGTTGAATTTCTGCCCCTGCTTTTCCTTTTTCTTGTCTTTGGCAGATGGGGCGAAGATCAGCCACATTGAACCGGCAAAAAGCAGGAACATGAGCGGATACACCAGCATTTTCTTGCGCTTTTGACGCTGCTCCTCCGTCAAGGTCTTTTCAGGCTTTCTCGGTGGGGTGGCAGCCTTTTCTAACTTGTTTTCTTCCATAATTATACTTATTTATAAGAGTTGATACTGTCTTGCTTATGATGCAAGTCTAACTGTTTGATGTGTTCAATTTCTATTTGCTGTCCGTTAGTTTTGCCAATTCGGTAAAGTGCCGTTCCGAGCGTAAAGAAGGCACATAGAGCAAATACCGTGAGAAGAGCAAAGACTACGACAAGCCTCATTTGGGGCGATAAGCTCTCCAATTTACAGCGCAGTCGTTCATCCAATCTATTTCTCCAATTCTTAATGCATTCTAGTAGCTTTTTCATCGTTCTCTCTCCTGTGTTTTTAAATCCTTGTTTTCAAGAATGGTGAATCCTTCGATCGTGAATCCATTGGGATTGCTGTCACTACGGGTAGCATTCAGTAGATGACAGGTAGTAACAAGACTTCGCTCTGTTACGTTGCTTTCCCGGATAATCATTTGCCGGGCATAGGTATTGACCAGATAAGGATAGCGATCAAAATTGCAGACTACGCTGTCGACCTGTACGACCTGATTGATATTACCGGCGATGATGCGGTTATAATATCCTTTCTCCGCAAAGTCGGTGTAGTAGTTGTATGCACTTTTATCAGCTAGTAGCAATGCCCGTTTTATATTATTGTCAATGGCACTCTTATCGGGAGATAGTGTGAAAAATAACTCGTGAAAGCGACGGACATGCTCCCTCGCTTCTGCAGGACGGTTCTGAGAAAGATCTTGCGAAAGAGCAAGCATTAATGATTTGCCACCGTCCAGCACATATATCTTTTCACGTTGTTTCTGAGCAAATTCGTAGGAACTCCAAACGGAGTATCCTACGATGGCGGCACAGAGCGAGACGAAGACAATTCCAAACAGGCGTATCTGCCTGAAACTTGTTTCGATGTTCTTTAAACTTTTAAATTCCATATTTTTGAATCTCATATTTTTATATTTCATACTTGTTTTGTTTTGCCCTTTTTACTTTTTCAGTAGACGACCGGCTACATTACCGGTCATAGCACCGGCTACACTTCCGGCAACACCACCTGCCCGATTGGCTGTCTGTCCGATATTGCGTCCATAACTGCCCATTCCACCTGCTTGAATAATCCAACCGGAAACGGTAGGTATGGTGAAATAACCGATAATGCCAATGATCATGAATATAATATATACACTATTACTGGCATCGATGGAGTAATTTGGGTTGTTTTGTAGCTCGGAAATATCGTTTTGCAGCATCAGCACCTGTATTTTAGCCAGTATAGAACTGAATAAATCCGATACGGGCAGCCATAGATAAACCTGCACATAGCGGCAGATCCATTGCGTGAGCGTACTTTGAAATCCATCCCAGACCGAAATAGCAAAGGCAATCGGTCCAAGTATCGCCAATACGATAAGAAAGAAGGTACGGATGGTGTCAATCACCAGGGCGGCAGCTGCAAATAATAATTCCAGTACTTCACGGAAAAAATCGCGGATAGACTTTTTCATGCTGTACATTCCCCGTTCGATATACATTCCCGCCATAGTCACCATATCTTCCGGTGACCAGCCGAGTTCGTCCAATTGTTTGTCGAACTCCTCGTTACTGACCAGATAAGCCGTTTCCGGGTTTCGCATCATGGATTCATACTCCAATTTGTCTTTCTGTTCCCGGTACTTGTTCATATCGAAAGTCTGGCTTTCGAGTAGTTGGTTCGTTCCCTGTACAATGGGACTTAATACTCCGTTTATGGTGCCGAGCACAATTGTTGGGAAAAACATAATACAGAAACCGATCGCAAACGGACGTAACATCGGATACACGTCAATTGCCTCGGCACGGGAGAGTGATTGCCATACCCGTACCGACACATAAAAGAGGGCTCCTAACCCTGCGACCCCTTTTGCCACTCCTGACATATTGGAGCAAAGCGGCATCATCTCCGTATAGAGTGAGCGGAGGATGGTGTGCAGGTTATCAAAATCAATGGTTAATAGCATCATAATTACCAATATCTATCGTTATTACTTCCATAAAGAGCCAATATCCTTGACGTATCATTTTTCTTTTTCGCACGCAGGTAACTAACCGAAATGTTCTTGTTGGTGTAGTAAGTGACCAGATTCCGGTAGCGTTTTGCTGAATTGTAACACTTATCTATTACGTCCATGCGTTCCTTATCGGTCATCGAGAGTGTGGTGATGTTTACTACATCCTTCATCTCTTTCAGAACATCATTACTCTCTTCCAGTAGTTTTGTGTAGCCAAAGGCAATAGCTCCTAATTCCTCGACCGTGTAGTTATCATCCCGCAACATCTTTTGAAAGCTATTCACGTAGACGTCTGATATTTCTCCAATCATCAGGATGGTTTGCTGTACCTTGCGGGCATCTTTGATAAGGTTGTTTACGGACTTCAATGCATCGTAATACTTCTTTCCCTGATCATAGATTTTCACCGTTTGCTGAAAGTTCGACAACATGTTTTTAGCCGTGGTCGAAGTCTCTACAATTTGCTTAGTGGTATTGATAATCCCTTGTGCGAGATTCGTGGGATCTGTTACGACCCATTGTGCGCTTGCCTTTCCAGTGAGAAGCAAGCACAAACTAAAAATGATCAAAATTTTTGTTTTCATATTCTTGTGGATTTTAGTGGTTGATTATTGTTTTACACCGACTCGGGTATAGTCCCCATGCGGTGAGAAAGTCAGTACGTCTGTCGCCTCGTTATAAGCGATGTCGATATGGAATCCTGTGTTGATAAATAAATTGCCGTTTTCTTCCTTTAGCAAGAAAGTTTCCGGCCGAAGTGTTCGGGTGATGCCCGCACGCCTAAATACCGTGACCTTGTAGACATTTCCTTCGCGGAATATCACTACATCGGGTTTGCCATTCACGCTTACCCAATTGCCGCATAGTTTATCACGGTTGGTTTCTTTTGCAATGCTACAGGCTTGCAGCAGGACGACTGCCACGCCTACGAAATAGATACTCAATAAGGGCAATCGGTTTTTACATAGATTCATATGCTTTTGTTTTAAATGGATTTATTATGATTTGACGTTCCTGCTTTCGGCAAGCTGTTTGATAGCTGCTTCTATATTTCCGCCGAGTTTTTCGGCAAGGCTCAGTACCTCCATCTTTTCAGTTTCTTCGGTGGTGTACGCGAGATATTCCTCTGCACTAACTTCAGTTGCATAGACGGCAGATTGTGTACCTCCCAAACCAATCCAAACTTCCTTGTAGAGCCTTGAAGGATGATTAGCCATATTGATGGAAAGTATCTGTGACTTTTCCTTTTCGGTTAGTCCGAGCAATGCCTGTATCTGGTCAAATTTGTTCATGTACTTGCGTTGGTCGAGAAGTATCTTGCAATCACTGTTGTTGATGATACTTTCCTTTACCACGGGTGAACTGATAATGTCATCTACTTCCTGCGTTACGACGATGGCTTCTCCGAAATACTTACGGACAGTCTTGTACATGTATTTCAGATATTCAGCCATATTGGCTGATGCAATGGCTTTCCACGCTTCCTCTACCACCAATTGTTTCCGCACACCTTTCAGCCGGCGCATCTTATTGATAAAGGCTTCCATGATAATGATGGTCACTACCGGGAAGAGTTCCTTATTTTCTTTGATAGCATCGATTTCAAAGACAATAAACCGTTTGGATAATAGGTCAATATTCTTGCTTGAATTAAGTAGAAAATCAAACCGTCCTCCCTTGTAATATTGCCGGAGTGTGGTAAGCAGGTTATCGACATTAAAGTCTTCTTTATTGACTTTAATATCCCTCTTCTCTAACTCGACACGATAGATGTCCCGCATAAAATCATAGAAGGTGTTGAAACATGGAGTAATGCTTCTATCGGCTTTTATCTTTTCGATATAGGCTGTTACCGCACTTCCCAATTCGCCGGATTCCGTTTTGGATATTTTCTCGTCTTCACTTTTCCAAAGAGTAAGTAGCAAAGTTTTGATACTGTCTTTCTTTTCGACATCGAACAGATAATCATCGGTATAAAATGGATTGAAGGAAATTGGATTTTCTTCGGTATAGGTAAAATAGATACCATCTTCGCCTTTGGTTTTTTGATGGATCATCTCACACAATCCCTGATAAGAATTACCCGTATCCACGAGCAGTACGTGTGAGCCTTGCTCATAATACTGCCTGACCATATGGTTCATGAAGAACGATTTTCCACTACCACTTGGTCCCAACACAAACTTGTTCCGGTTAGTAATGATTCCTTTTTTCATCGGCAGATCAGAGATGTCCAGATGCAATGGTTTTCCGCTGATACGGTCTACCATTTTTATCCCAAAAGGGCTGGGTGAGTTCCGGTAGTTTGTTTCTTCTGTAAAGAAACACAGTGCTTGTTCGATGAAGGTGTAAAACGATTCTTCAGCAGGGAAATCCGCTGCATTACCCGGGATGGCAGACCAGAAAAGTGCAGGACAGTCTACTGTGTTATGGCGTGGTGTACATTCCATGGATGCCAATTGACTTCCCACATCATTTTTGATGTGTTTCAATTCTTCACGATCATCACTCCATGCCATGACGTTGAAATGTGCACGGATAGAAGTAAGTCCGTAAGAGTGTGCCTCATTCAGATACTCGTCAATCCACTCCTTATTGATCGAATTACTCCGGCTATATTGGGAGAGTGACTGCATATTGCGGGCAGATTTTTCAAAACGCTGCAAATTCTCTTCACTGTTATCAATAAACAAATACTGATTGTACAGATGATTGCAGGGAAGAAGTAGTCCAACAGGACTTGCAAACGACAAACGGCAATCGCTCCTGTCAGTTGAAAGTCGCTCGTAGCGAGTATCCGTTGCCACATGACCCGGCAGATCCTTTACATCGGAGAGTGTATGCAGGCACAATAAGTTGTCACCGATACGCATTTCCTCTGCTGAAAGTGATATGTCCTGTAAACAGGTAGTATTCTCCAGTGAGA
>Ga0302203_1000421_pt1 | contig 17258 bp, 20 predicted proteins | sample II_Fen_E1_1_FD_194576 | JGI IMG/M metagenome (GOLD analysis project Ga0302203, IMG submission 194576) | Peat permafrost microbial communities from Stordalen Mire near Abisko, Sweden - II_Fen_E1_2 | ecosystem: Environmental > Terrestrial > Soil > Wetlands > Permafrost | place: Sweden: Abisko...
GATAAACGATTGATAAAAGGCAGTCATCTTGAAGAGTTACTAATTGAAATTGCTCACATCATCAAACTATAAATCCCATGGCAAAGCAAACTACTATCCCCAAAGTGGACGAGGATTTTATGCGGGAAATGATTTCGCAGGGTTTTCCCAGTAAAAAAGAAACTTCCATCGAAAATGATCTCTCGGTTATCAAAGAAGATGAACCGAGCATGGAAAATTCTAAATCTAAAGAAGCGCCTACAAGAAAACGGAATGCCCAAACGGACTATCGTAAGACCTACTTTGGAAAAGTAGACCTTTCCGATAGGCAAAGTATTTATATCTCAAGAGAGACTCATTTGACCCTCTTTAATGTCGTCAGCATGATTGGCGGACACAAGGCCACCATTAGTAGCTATGTGGAAAACATTATCCTCCAACATTTGGAAAGCCACAAAGAAGAAATCAATAACCTGTATGAAATCCAATACAAAAAACCGATACAATAATGATAAAACTATTGATAATATCCTCCATTCTGTATCTCGTTTGGGTACTGCTTTATCTGCGACGAACCCGAATAAAAAGGTTCTTTTATCCGAAAGCTGACTTACCAATCAATCCTCCAATTTATCTCAATGATGACGACGTGATGGGAAAAACAAAAATACTCTTGAGCCATATTGCGACAAACGATGACAGCCTGAGACAGATTGAAAAACCTGTTGAAATCGCCATTACATTTGAGGCGTCCAATGAAATATCGAAGTCGGCTATGTTGAAAGACAGTGAATTGGACAGTGCATTTTCCAACTCGCCCGAACCAATGGATTTGGATATTGAATGTGAGCATGAGGAAGTCGAATTGCTGGAGGAGGAAGATTTGAATTGCTTTATAGACGATGAACTTACCGAATCAGCTACCGGCATTCGATATGATGAGATGGAAAATTTAATTCAGGTCATGCAACAAACTGGTATCTCACAAGAAGCAGAATTGAATGCTGTGAACACGATTCAACAGATGAATCAAACGGAGCTATTCCAACTTATGGTCTCACAAATTGAGGGTGGCAAGGAACGGGTCACTGAAATGATGAACAAGTACAATCCGGATGCTTTGGAAACAATTCCAATTTTTGCTGAAACCAGGAATGCTGATTTTGAAAAATTCGAGATAAACAATTTTTTATAAGCACCTAATCACAGATATTTTAAAACTCATTATATGACTAACAAAAAAGTATTTCTAACGGCAGCCTGCTTAGTGGCTGCTTATGTATCGGTTCATGCTCAGGGAAATGGTTCGGGTGGTATCACCGAGGCTACCACCATGATAACTTCCTATTTCGAACCGGCTACCAAGTTGGTCTATGCCATCGGAGCCGTTATCGGTTTGATAGGTGGTATGAAGGTGTATAGCAAGTTTTCTTCGGGTGACCCAGATACCAGCAAGACGGCAGCCTCATGGTTTGGAGCGTGCATCTTCCTGATAGTGGCAGCTACCGTTTTACGTTCTTTTTTCCTGTAAGATCATGGCAGATTATCCAATCAATAAAGGTATCGGCAAGTCGGTAGAGTTCAAAGGACTGAAAAGCCAGTATCTTTTCCTCTTTGCAGGTGGACTGCTGGCCATCTTTGTGCTCTTCGTCATTCTGTTTATGACAGGTATCGGTCAATGGTTCTGTATCGGTTTTGGAGTTATTTCATCTTCAGTTCTTGTATGGAAAACTTTTGCTATGAATCACAAATACGGTGAATATGGACTAATGAAGTTGAGTGCTGTTAGGAGCCATCCAACATATTTACTCAACCGCAAGCGGTTTCCCCGATTATTCAAACACATCCATAAAAAACAATTATGAGAAACACATTAAAAGCTGCAATGCTGGAAAGCAAGTTCCCGATTTGGGGCGTGGAAATGGGTTGCATCATTTCGAAGGATGCAGACATTACGGTTGCCTTCAAAGTGGAACTTCCCGAACTCTTTACCGTGACGGCAAAAGAATACGAAGCGATACATTCTTCGTGGACAAAAGCTGTAAAGGTACTTCCCGATTATTCCATCGTACACAAACAGGATTGGTATATCAAGGAACAATATACACCGGAAATCAAACAGGATGAAATGAGTTTTCTTTCCAGAAGTTTTGAACGACATTTCAATGAGCGTCCCTATCTGAATCATACCTGTTACCTCTTTCTGACCAAGACCACCAAAGAGCGTTCACGAATGCAAAGCAACTTTTCAACCTTGTGTCGCGGTTCGATTATTCCTAAAGAGCTTCGGGATAAAGAAACCATAGAGCGTTTTTTGGAAGCTGTCGGACAATTTGAAAGAATAGTAAATGATGGCGGATTTATTTCCCTTACACGATTGAACACAGATGAGATTGTGGGAACAGACGACAAGGCGGGAATCGTAGAAAAATACTTTTCGCTGTCTCAGGAAAATACGACTACACTCAAAGACATTACGATGAAACCAGAGGAAATGCGCATTGGGGACAATGCTCTTTGCTTGCATACATTGTCGGATGTGGACGACTTGCCTGCCAGCGTAGGGACGGATATTCGCTACGAAAAACTGTCTACAGACCGTTCCGATTGTCGGTTATCCTTTGCTTCTCCTGTAGGGTTACTGCTTTCCTGCAACCATATTTACAATCAATACCTGTTTATTGATGACAGTGTCGAAAACCTGCGTAAATTCGAGAAAATGGGACGTAATATGCACTCATTATCCAAATATAGTCGAAGCAACCAAATCAACAAAGAATGGATTGATAAATACTTGAACGAAGCTCATAGCTTTGGGCTTTGTTCTATCCGTTGTCATTGCAACGTAATGGCCTGGAGCGATGACCGGGAGGAACTTAAACACATTAAAAATGATGTAGGTAGCCAGTTGGCACTTATGGAATGTAAGCCCAGACACAATACTGTGGACACTCCAACTCTCTTTTGGGCAGGAATTCCAGGCAATCAAGCCGATTTTCCGGCAGAAGAAAGTTTTTACACGTTCATCGAACAGGGAATTTGCTTTTTTACAGAAGAGACAAATTACAAAAGTTCCGTTTCCCCTTTCGGGATTAAAATGGTGGATAGACTGACCGGTAAACCAATTCATGTGGATATTTCCGACTTACCCATGAAAAAAGGAATTATCACCAACCGTAACAAGTTTATACTCGGTCCATCAGGTAGTGGAAAATCTTTTTTTACGAATCACATGGTTCGGCAGTATTATGAACAAGGTTCACATGTACTCTTAATTGATACCGGAAATAGTTACCTCGGACTGTGTGAATTGATTCACCGCAAGACATTGGGGGAAGATGGGGTTTATTTTACCTATTCAGAACAAAACCCGATAGCGTTCAATCCTTTCTTCACCGAGGATGGCGTATATGATATTGAGAAAAGGGAAAGTATAAAAACATTGATTCTAACCTTGTGGAAACGAAATGATGAACCTCCAACACGTGCTGAAGAAGTGGCTCTTTCCAATGCAGTCAGCCTGTATATTGAAAAAATAAAAACGAAGGAATTTGCTCCAAGTTTCAATAGTTTTTACGAGTATGTAAAAACGGATTATCATGAAGTTCTTATCGGGAAAAAAGTCCGTGAAAAGGATTTTGATATTGCTAATTTTTTGAATGTACTAGAGCCATACTACAAAGGCGGCGAATATGATTACCTGCTGAATTCGGACAGGCAGATTGATTTGCTTTCCAAACGATTTATCGTTTTCGAACTGGACAACATTAAAGACCATCCCATTCTGTTTCCAATTGTCACTATCATCATAATGGAAGTTTTTATCAACAAAATGAGACGGCTAAAGGGAATTCGAAAAGTTATCCTAATTGAAGAAGCATGGAAAGCGATTGCTAAAGAAGGAATGGCTGAATATATCAAATACCTTTTCAAGACAGTTCGTAAATATTTCGGGGAAGCAATAGTGGTTACGCAGGAAGTGGAAGATATTATCGCTTCTCCCATAGTCAAGGAATCCATCATCAACAATTCTGACTGTAAGATTCTCTTGGATCAGCGCAAGTACATGAATAAGTTTGATTCCATTCAGACATTACTCGGACTCACTGAAAAAGAAAAGGCTCAGATACTTTCAATCAATCTGGCAAATAACCCGAACCGATTATACAAAGAGGTTTGGATAGGCTTGGGAGGCACTCAATCTGCCGTATATGCTACAGAAGTGTCTATGGAGGAATATCTGACTTATACCACCGAAGAATCGGAGAAAGTTGAATTATTCAATCTGGTGGAAAAACTGGATGGCAATATTGAACTGGCGATAAAACAACTCTCAGAGACAAAACAGAAAGATAAATAATCAATTAGCAATTTCTATCAATATCAACTATTCAAATCAATTTAAAAAACTCATTATTCAAATGAAAACAAAAATCTATCTAGTAGCCATCTTTCTGATGACTTGTGTGCTGGCTTCGAAAGCCCAGTTCGTAACCTTTGACCCTTCCAACCTGGCTCAAAGCATCGTGAACACGACCAAGCAAGTGATTGAAACTTCGACCACTGCCTCGAACATGGTGAACAATTTTAAAGAAACCGTAAAACTCTATGAGCAGGGTAAGAAGTATTATGATGCATTGAAATCAGTCAACAATTTAGTCAAGGATGCCAAGAAGGTACAACAAACCGTCCTGATGGTTGGTGAAATTTCAGACATGTATGTGACTAGTTTTCAAAAAATGCTCACGGATAAGAATTACACTGTTGAAGAATTGGGAGCTATTGCTTTTGGATATTCCAAATTACTGGAACAAAGTGGTGACTTGCTCGTCGAATTAAAAACGGTTGTAAGCTCCAATGGACTCTCCATGACAGATAAGGAACGATTAGATATTATTGACCGAACTTACAATGCGGTGAAAAAGAACCGCAATTTGGTCAACTACTACACCAAAAAGAATATCGCAGTGAGCTATTTGCGTTCCCAACGGACTGGTGACACGAATCGGGTGTTGGCATTATACGGGACAATTGACGAAAAATACTGGTAAGCTATGCTATCATCCATTGAATTCGATAACCTCCACCAGATTCTGCGGAGTCTGTATGTGGAGATGATGCCGCTCTGTTCCAATATGGCAGGGGTGGCCAAAGGGATTGCCGGGCTCGGTGCATTGTTTTATGTAGCTTCCCGGGTATGGCAATCCTTGGCTAGAGCCGAACCAATTGATGTCTATCTGCTGCTACGTCCCTTTGCTATCGGTTTATGCATTATGTTCTTTCCTACTATTGTACTAGGAACCATCAGCGGGGTATTGAGTCCTATCGTGCGCGGGACGAACCAAATGCTCCAATCACAAACCTTCGATATGGTTGGCTATCAAAAACAAAAAGACAAACTCGAATATGATGCTGCTTTGAAAAATCCGGCAACAGCCTATCTGGTGAGCAACGAGGAATTTGATAAACAATTGGAAGAATTGGGCTGGAGTGCCACCGATCTAGCCACTATGACAGGAATGTATGTGGAAAAAGGAATATACAGCATGAAGAAAACGATTCGGGATTCATTTAGGGAATTGTTGGAAATGTTGTTTCAAGCGGCTTCGTTGGTCATTGATACTATCCGTACTTTTTTCCTAATAGTGCTAGCTGTCCTTGGACCCATTGCCTTTGCGATCAGTGTGTGGGACGGTTTTCAATCTACCATGACTCAATGGATAACCCGCTATGTGAGCGTGTATCTATGGCTTCCGGTGTCTGATTTATTTAGTACCATACTTGCGAAAATACAGGTTTTGATGTTGCAAAATGATATATCGGAATTGCAGAATAATCCCAATTATTCTATCGATTCTTCCAACGGTGTCTATATCGTTTTTATGATTATTGGCATTATCGGCTATTTCACTATCCCAACTGTAGCAGGTTGGATTATTCAAGCTGGAGGCATGGGTAATTATGGACGCAATGTCAGCAGTACTGCAGGTAAAGCGGGATCAATAGCAGGTGGTGTTGCCGGAGCGGCAGCAGGAAATGTGGGTGGTCGACTTCTTGGAAAATAAATTTTAAAGTAAAAAAAAATGGAATTCAAATCATTAAAGAACATAGAATCGAGTTTCAAGCAGATTCGACTCTTCAGCATTATTTTTCTATGCCTGTGCACTGCCATTACAGGATACGCTCTGTGGAGTTCATACAATTTCGCAGAAGCACAACGACAGAAAATTTATGTGCTTGACAATGGGAAATCGCTAATGCTGGCACTCTCGCAAGACTTATCACAAAACAGACCGGTAGAAGCGCGCGAACATGTAAGGCGCTTTCATGAACTTTTCTTCACTCTGTCGCCTGATAAAGCTGCAATAGAGAGTAATATCAAAAGAGCTTTGTTTCTTTCGGACAAAAGTGCCTTCAACTATTATTCGGATTTATCGGAGAAAGGATACTATGCCCGAATTGTTTCGGGCAATATCAACCAAGCCATTCAGGTGGATAGTGTGGTCTGCAATTTCGACAAGTATCCGTATCAAGTAATGACCTACGCCAGGCAACTAATTATTCGCGAGAGCAATGTGACAGAACGTAGTTTGATAACGCATTGCCAGCTATTGAATTCGGTACGAAGCGACAATAATCCTCAGGGTTTCACCATAGAAACTTTTGAGATAGTGGACAATAAAGACCTTACGGTCACTAATAGGTGAAATAATGGAAATAATAAATAAAATATTGCAATTCAGATGTAGGATGGAAGAAAAATTGCAAAGCTATTGTGATTCTCTCTCGCCTAAGAAAAGGCTTGTCTCTGTAGTAGTATTAGGTTCAGTTTTTGGAATTATTTCGCTCTATTTTTCACTTTCAGCCATTTCCAGTATCAACAAAGCGGATCAAGAGCAAATTAAAATTGAACATATCAATCAGCTGAAACTGCATTCAACCCATAGTATTCAACAACAAAATCTCAAACAATATGAAAGACAAGAATGAGTGCGACAACCTTCAAAAAGAGCCGCTAACGGTTGAACAAAAGCTACGGCAAAAGAAAATGCTTATCTATCCCTTGCTGTTCATTGTCTTTGGATTAAGTATCTGGTATATTTTTTCTCCTTCGAAGTCGGAGAAACTCAAGGGAACGAAAGGTTTTAATACCACGATTCCCATGCCTAAAAACAAGGATTTGACAGATGATAAGAAAGCAGTTTTTGAACAAGCTAAATTGGAAGAAAACCAAGGGGAACAAAAGCGCTCCTTACAAAGTCTAGCTTCCATGTTCAACGCTGAAATGAAGAGTCCGGACGCTTCAGAATTAGAAAAGGAACCTGAGACACAATTGAATCATGTTGGTGAAAAGATTTATAGTAGCAACAATCGAAGTAGAGAGCATATTGCCAAAATCCAAAGTTCCAACAATGCCTACAATCAAGTCAATCGAAACTTAGGTAGTTTCTTTGAATCGTCGAAAGTAAATCCAGATACTAAACCAACAAATCGGAAAATGGATGGGCTATCGGCGAGAATTCAGGAAAGTGACAATCGAAAAAGCACCATTGCCGACCAAATTGAATTGATGGAAAAATCCTATCAAATGGCAGCCAAGTATATTCCGCAAGGGCAAAATCAAGGACAGGTAATTGGAGGACAAAATTATCAATCAACAAGTTCTTCGCTCCTGAGCTCGAAGAAAAGAAGGCAGATTTCCAATATCAATCAACAACTAGAACAAATAGTTTCAAGTCTGCCCCAAGCTGTGGATTCAGCTGAAATGAGTAACAGCCAAAAAACCAGCAACAAGGGATTTTATACAGCTATTGGACAAAATCTATTGGAAGATAGAAACACTGTCAAAGCTTGTGTTCATGAGAATTGTTCACTGGTCAACGGTCAAAGTGTTCGATTACGACTACTTGAACCTGTACAAATTGGGAAATTCAGAATACCTCCAAATACTCTGATTTCAGGTGAAGCAAAGATACAAGGGGATCGTTTGATAATTTCTATTCAGAGTTTGGAATATCGGGGGAATATTTATTCAATAGAACTCACGGTATATGACACAGATGGGCAGGAAGGGATTTTTATCACGGGTTCGTTGGAGATAAATGCCTTTAAGGAAATGGTGGGGAATATTGGCTCCAATATGGGAACGAGTATCTCACTTACTCAATCAGCCGGTCAACAGCTGCTATCCGGTCTAGGAAAAGGACTTATCCAAAGTGGTTCGCAATACATGACTAAAAAGGTGCAAACCGTTACAGTTAAACTAAAAGCGGGATACAAAGTCTTGCTGCTTATGAACCAAGAATAGCTGTTCAGAAAAATATTTAATCAGAGAAGTTCCACTTCTTATAAACAATCCATTAAAATGAATAAAATAAGATTATTGCTGATGTTGCTTATTGGAATCCTTTTTTCAATACAGGCACAAACAACCAAAAGAGACTTTTACGAGGGGTTGACCAAGAAAATAAGTTACGACAAGATGATAGCGCCTTATGGCATGGAAGTTACTTTTGATAAGACCGTCCACATTATTTTTCCGGCGGCTATTAAGTATATTGACCTTGGTTCTGCGAATATCATTGCTGGTAAAGCCGATGGTGCGGAGAATGTTATCCGTGTAAAAGCTGCCGTCCGGAATTTCAAGACTGAAACCAATTTTTCTGTGATTACCGAAGAGGGCAGTTTCTATACATTCAACGTAAAATATGCCAACGAACCGCTCTTAATGAGTATGGAAATGAAGGATTTCATACACGATGGCGATACAATATCGCACCCAAACAATGCTTTGGAAGTCTATCTCAAAGAATTGGGGAATGAATCGCCCATGATGGTGCATCTGATCATGAAATCAATCTACAAGAATGATCGAAGAGAAATCAATCATATCGGTAGTCGGAAATTCAGTATTCAGTACCTGCTTAAGGGTATTTACACCCTTAACGGACTACTTTATTTCCATACCCAAATCACTAATTCATCGAATGTACCTTTCGATTTGGATTTTATCACCTTCAAAATCGTGGACAAAAAAGTAATGAAACGTACTGCTATTCAGGAAACGGTCATTTTCCCCATTCGGGCATTCAACTATGCCACACGCATAGCTGGAAAAAGTAGTGAACGTACTGTGTTTGTCATGGATAAATTCACGATTCCGGATGACAAGGAGTTTATCGTAGAGTTGAATGAGAAGAATGGCGGTCGTCATCAACGCTTCGTAGTGGAAAACAGTGATATTGTCAGTGCCAGATTAATCAATGAATTAAAAATCAAGTAAAATGAAAAGGATATTTTTATTAATTATACTGTATGGTTTTCTATTTGAGTGTCTAAACGCACAACGCTATTTGCCCGGGCAACAAGGAATTCAACTTACTGTTGGGACAGTAAATGGGATAAACCCTCAACAGGCATTTTATGGTGGCGTCTCTCTTTCCACTTACACTCAGAACGACAGTCGTTGGATGCTCGGAGTTGAGTTCCTTCAAAAGCAACTTAATTACGAGCATATACTAATTCCGGTAACTCAATTTACGGGCGAAGGGGGATATTATTACAGTTTCCTTTCAGACCCAAGTAAGACTTTTCACTTATCCATTGGTGCATCGGGCTTAGTAGGATACGAAACCAGCAATTGGGGAAACAAAACGCTTTATGATGGTGCTACAATTGTAAATAAAGATGCATTTGTATATGGAGGTGCAGTGACACTGGAACTTGAAACCTTTATTACTGACCGAATCATTCTTTTAGTTAATGCCAGGGAGCGGGTACTGTGGTGTACGTCTGTAGGAAAGTATTCAACTCAATTGGGTGTCGGAGCTAAGTATATTATTAATTGAAAATACAAATAAGCACAAACAAATAATTTTATGAAAAAGACTATTATAATGGGCATGATAGCTGCCATGGCTCTGCTATCCACTGGTTGTCATGATAAGTTGGAGGTTCAACAGATGTACGAATTTTCAGTCACGACCATGCCACTTCAAGCAAAAATTGGTATTATTGAATCGGTCAAAATGCAGTTCAAACTTATTCGAACACAAAAATATGATGGTGCGAAGTATTACTACAACTTCTTTCAGACAGCAGGATATGGATTTTTCTCAGATGGAAATAATAATAATCTTTCTCCCAACGTAAATTATGAACTGAAGGGTGATACACTCAATCTATATTACACTTCTTTTTCTGTGGTGAAACAAACAATTGATGTCACTATTCGGGATAATTTCAATCAGGAACACAAGGTTACTTTTAATTTCGAGCATGATCCGAATTATAGTTATTTTATCAAACCGGAGAGTCCGATTGATTTAAAATAATCCATTCCATACTTATCAATATAGGATACTTTGAATCCAATTGCGCATAATAGCTGTCAAAAACGGGAACTAACTTTAGGTGGGCGAATCTAGCCTGAAAAAGTTGTTCTCGTTTTTTTTTATCATTTAAACCAACCTGTAAGCACGTTTTATCTTCCACACGAAGTGTAAACATGTGTTTTATTGCGCGAAGTGCTAAAAACTATAACTTTATTTAGCGTTTGAATTATTTTATTCCGAGCGGTAGCAAATAATTAAACGCTGAATGTAGTTTATCCGCTGTACCTATTTAAAACATTTTGATTGTTTTTTTCTTAGGTTCAAAAAAAATATTGTCTTTAAAAACAGGCATGTTGTTTTGGTCATTTATTTCAGGTTCATAGAACATTGATCCTGAATTTCTTTAAATGTTGGAAAGCAGGAAATAAGTTTTCCAGTACCATGTTCAGAAAAAGTAAGAATTATTTACGAAAACTTATTCTTACTTTTCAACATTATCAAACTCTATCAGAACGTGTTTTTTTGAGTGGATACCGGGGCTCGAAGTGTCAGGCGAGAAAAAAATAGATTATGTCCGCTGTCCCCAATTGGAAAATCTATTATGACTTTTATGCTACCCCAGAAAAACAAACTGGCATAAAAGTAATAAAAGGTTTTGGGGCACTATTCCCGAGTTGCCAATATAGACCCAAAGAAACTAAAGAAATACAACACGCTAAATATAAGCTACAGATGCAATTTTGTGCTGTTGTCCAAATAGTCTGCCCTTAAAAAAACATCCCACTTGAACAAATAGTGCCAAGTGGGATATTTAAGCAAATTAAATAACCGTTATGTAAATCACTTCAGGCGGTTTTGCATAATAGCACAATCAGTAGAAGCAGACTTCTCAACATAGTCTGTAAAAAGAACACCCATTTTATAATCTTTCCCATACGTAGCAGAAAAACGTCTAAGATTCATATTGCAAATATTAGAAAGCCCTTCCAAGTCTTTAGCAAGATACATATTGGCTAGTGATTCTTTAGTCTTGTTAAAGTCATCAACATTTGGCGTAAGAGCCCAATTTAACACAAATATTTTCCCTGGCTTACTATAATTCGATTTCAGTTTAGATAACTGATCAGCATGCATTTGTTCATTATTTGTAGTATTAGAGTAATTATCATACACACCATCTAAACTAAAGAATCCATTATTTTTATAAAATGAATCATTTTGACCAGCATACAGAACAATTACTTTAGAGCCTCCAGCACCGCTATTTACAACTTCATCATAAGTCAGATTACAATACGACTTCCCGCCTGTGCTATTTTTATAAATATAATTTATAAGATAATTTTGAATTAAATTAACAAAAGCTTTGTGATTCTTGTCTGTACTAATTTCACTATGAGCAAAAGTCAATTTGTTGAAATTACTAAACGCATCGAGACGAAGCACTACAACCTCGCCATGAGTACTATTCATAAATGTTTGCAAATCATTTAATATATCTTTAAATGACCCACTCAACATTCCACCATGATAAGCATAAAATGCAGTACTATCACCTGCAACCACATCATTATCATAATGAGGTCTAAGGTCAAAAAAGCGAATACCAACTTTCAACTGATCAATAATTGATAAATCCTGTGCTTTGGCAAAAGGAGCAACAGATGAAGCTGGTAATAATGACATTTTATCAAATACACAATTACTAAAAACAATTCTCTTACTTGAAATGTTAATGTTGAATGTCCCAGCATCATGGCTGCCAGGTATACAAATCTCATATAAATGTTTACCACTGAGATTCTGACTTTCTGCTTCCATCCATTTCATACGGTCAATAAACAAGGATGTTGAATATTGAAGACTTTTTTCATTTGAAGGCAAAAGTTTTTTTGCTGAATGAGTCTGAATTACCATTGAACCATTACAATCTATAGCTACACCAGGAGTGTCTATAGAGCCAGATTCATAAAAATAAGTACCTTTGTCAAATAAAGCAGATTTTCCCCAAACAACGCTTTTAGAAGAACTATTTAATGTTCCAACTATTTTATACATTTCGCCGCTTAAAACATGAGTTTCAATTACATCTCCTTTATCCGTAAGAGCTATATCTCCTCTATTCCCTTTGCCATACGATTTAGCGACTCCCCAAGCAATTGTTTTGCTACCAGAATTAATTATTCCAACCTGACAATACAAATTTGAATTTGCATCATGATATATAGCAATTACTTCGTTTTTATTATTCACTGCAACTTCAGGAGCATAACCCGATGCAAACTGACTATTATCGCCAAAATTAATTGACTTACTATTTGCATTAATAATTCCAACTTTACTGTAAAGATTTGCATCGGAACGATGAACTTCTACACATATCTTAGCATTATTCATAGCAATATCCGGTTCTTCTCCATTTCCATAGTTAACACTACCTCCCCAGGAAACAGTTCCATTGTTAAGTAAACCAACATGATACCATGTTTTATAATATGTATCAAATTTATAAAGCCAGATCCAACCGTACTTTACCCAACTTCCAGAAGTCGATTGCATCGGTGAACGATGAATTTCAACAGCAACGTTATCATCATTGAGTGCAATGGACGGATCACATCCTATGTCATAGCTTACACTACCATTCCAATTTACATTCATTTGATCGGTAACACCTGTATGGTACCATAATAGATTACTAAAGATAGAGCTTCTGTGGACCTCTAACACATTTTTATTGACATTTATAGCTATTGCAGGGTCAATTCCACTATCATATTCTACTGATAATCCGAAGTTAACATCCTTATTGCTATAAATATAAGAAGACGATATTGGTCCTATCTGAGCAGATACAGCCTTAGTGGCATCAGTCAATTCATCGAATACATTATCATTACAACCAACCAGCAATAATGTAATTATTGCTGTAAATAAATAGGATTTTTTCATATATAATCTCATTGTTAATTGTTTAAATACTCATTATTCTAAATCAGGTATAACTGTATATTTTGATAAAATGAACTTTTATGTACTACGGGTAAACGTATCATTTTACTTTAAAGAGGTTATTATTATTTAGTGTAAACCATATATCATTAATTGCATGTTATTTCATTTTTCATTAAACAAGAGATTACTTCTACTTATTCTACAAATTTAATTTCTCATGCTCAATTTTGATGACACAATCCAATTTTTACACTAAAGGACTCCCAGTTAGTAAATGAGCACTCGACTGCAATTCTGCGTTCCACAATGGTCAAACCACATCCAATGTTTACCGTATTGATATTTATCATATTAAAATAGTCATTTGTATACACCCCTAAGATTACTGTAAGTATACACTTAGAATTGAATAAAAAGTTACTTCCGTATCCATAAACACAATTGGCATAAAAAACACTGCTCTTATTATTATATGGAATAGTTCCTTGAGTCCCTGTATAAACATTATTTGACTTTAATATACTGACATCCATACCAACATGCCCGAACTTCTCAAATTTTAATGCATAGATATTCTGTTTAGATTCTTCTTGTGCAGAAACAAATAGAGCAATCGTAAATTTCTCATTAACATAATCTATAGTACATTTAGACTACAATTGATTTTAAACAGTTTGTATTTCTAATTATTAGTCTATTGCCATTTTGGCAACCGTTAGTGAGATTATTTTAGAAAGAACTCTTGTTTTATATCCGTCAAAAACTTAGCGGATTTTTGACGAATCATAAATTGGTCACAAAGTTGAGAAAAGAGCGTTTCAATTCATTTTCTGGTCTTTCTGAATGGATATTGTTGTTTCTGACAAATGCACATATGTTAAATACATCGTGGTTTGTGCTGTTTCAGAATTGACTTCACATTAGACAATATGAGTTTATCAACTACTTCTCCCTTTTCATACATGCTTGGATCAATTTTGTATTTTTATCTATCTATCACAATTCATATTGTACAAAGAAACAGTTTATCTAATTCAATTTGACGCCTGATCTCTTGATTAAAGTCAAGAAATCGAGAAACTTCACAAGAGGTTATCCTGAAAAACCGGAGCGATCTTTTACTGATCACTATTTCATCATTCCAGCCAGTTCTTACACCGTGTTTTTAATACCAACCAGAGCCCCGTTTTCATCCAATAGGTGCATTTAAGTGGCACTTAACACGTAATAATCCCTTGCAGCTTGACTTATATATACCACCGGGGGCATAACGGTCGGTCTAAGGAAAGGCATTTGCCTTGAAGGCGGGTTCCCACGCTTCGCGTGTATGATCCAGGCTAACACTTACTATGTCGAGTTGCGCACAGCATACCAGGTGCGGAGTGTCGCTAGCAGTTGCCAGCAGTGGTCGCATTCCGAATCGTAAAACAACAACAGACGGTAATGCTTATCGCACCTATCCATGTTGATGATTTCTTTGCTGTCATCGTTATGAACCATTATATTGCGAACCTTTACCCCCGACACATTTTTTTTTAGACCTTCGAGTCGCTTGGTTATAGCCAGTCTTTTTGCTGATAAGACATCTTGAGCTATTGAGGTGATTCATCAGCATCACCATGCCCGATGTTATATTATAAGTTTCGTAACCATTGTAGAAATAATTCACCATCCACTCGAGGATGCCCGGCAGATGCCAGCCTGATGGACAGTTTTCCTGCTTCAGTAAACAGCGAGTCGCGCAGCGCTTCGGTAGTGAAGCGCATGCCATACATGCCCATGAAGCCATTCATCAATTCATTCACCCTCCAACATCAGGCTATCACCTCGCAGAGAAAGCGGATTTGCATCAACCATTATATTTTTTTATTGATATACAGCTGCAGTTCCGATGGGTAGGGTGTATCGGTTTTTTTGGCACGATTGTCGAAGCGGATCAGGAACTCACCCGGCAACAAAGAGTCGGGTATAGAAAACTGCGTTTCGCTAGCATTTTTTTTTCTTCTGGCACAACCGAGAGTGTCAAAGCAAATCGCACCCCATCGAACGGAGTGAGTGTAATTTTGGAGTCATAAACACCCTGCAGTTTAACTGTAAGGTTACGCAGTGTGGCATAACACGACATGTGCATCAGCATCAGCAAAGTTGCCAACACTACCCATTGAATTTTCTTCATTTTTCCGGGTCTTTGATTGCTCTCTGTTCTTCCATTTAGCCTGTATTTTTTGTTATTAGTCTGTTTTCTATGACAAACCTTCCGTTTTGGTCATCAATCTATCTACTTTAATCATAAACTTATACTCTATGATCTCAATATTATTTTATATGATTATAATAACCCGTAGTGCATTTGTAAAATAGCAATAAAAAAAGTTGTTCATTTAGGATAAAATCCGTATATTTAGGTGATTAGAAATCAACTAAATACAATGAACAACTTCATAACAAAGTACGATAAAATTCTCGAAATATTAGAGCAATTTGAGACGAAAAGTAACGTTTTGAATCAAATACATTGTCCACGTTTATGCAATATTGAATTAATTGCTTTATATATAACGGCTGAATCACTAAGTATTGGCGCTGAATATCAAATATTTAGAATTATGCCGACTTCACTGGGTTCAAGAATTGAGCGTAGTGTATATAATCGTCGAAGACGAAGATTCTTTTTTATAAAATAGTGAATACCAAAGCGTTAGCAGAAAAGATGACTAGTTCTGAAAACTATTTTATAGTTGACAGTATGCCTTTGGGAATTTGCAAACTAAGTCGTTCTTCGACAACAACCATTTGTAGGGAAGACCTTTCTACAAGTCCTTCCAAAGGTTATTGTGCCAGTGAAAAGTTGCATTTTTATGGATACAAATTACATGCAGTATGTAGCTCTACTAGCATATTTACCAACTATGAGCTGACTCAGGCAACTGTACATGATATCCATTATTTGATGAACATAAAAAATAACTTTTCTTCTTGTGTTTTATTTCGAGATAAAGGATATTTAAGTGCTGGATATCAAATCAATTTATTTACTTCAAACTAAATCAGGTTAGAAGTTCCAATGAGAGTGAATCAGCATGAGTATCAAAAACAGCCTTATCTGCTGAGAAAAACAAGATAACGTATTGAGACGCTCGTTTCTCAACTTTGTGACCAGTTTTTAATTTGTCGAAACAACGCTAAGCCTTTTGACGTATATAAAAAAAGAATTCTTTTTACAATAACCTCACTAACGTTTATTCAAATGACAAATAAATTATTAAACAGGAATGTCAATATATAAAATCACTTGTATTTTAAATGCACTACGGGTTAAATTATTAATCTTGACTAATCAATATCTCTTTTGTAGACATTTTATAGTATTTTAAAATATAATTCAGAAAACTTTAAAGGAGCAGTATAATAAAACAATATTTTCTTTTATTATAGCAATATATTATGTAATTTTGAAAACGAGATAATTGCAGGAAAAAGTGAAGTCAAAGGCAGTCAAAATGAAGCCAAAAAAGTCAGGGGCTAAATCGTAACAGCCAATTTTTAAGCAAGTTCAACGTGTTGATATATAGGTATAAAAGCTATTGGGTTCATTTCTCGTAGCTTCCGCTAAAAGTGAAAAAGAGACCTAAACGGGTCTCTTTTTTTTTGCCCAAAAGTCAAGCTATTGTCTCAGGGTTTTTTCATCAATGTGGTACTTTGTAAATGTTTGATACCCCGAAATCAAATAATTGAGTCCATCTATCTTCCAAATTACTCTTACCAGCTCCCTTTTTTCATACCACAAACAAGGTATATAAATGCCTAACTAATGGTATTTCAAATTATATCCTGAATGCTGAACTTTGTATCAGAATTTTAACCTCAACAAAGTCATGGCAAAAATAGCAAACAAACTCACCGATTTAATTGGCAATACGCCACTTTTAGAGTTAAACAGATTTCAGAAAAAGCACAAGCTTAATGCACACTTAATTGCTAAGTTGGAAT
>Ga0302203_1000424_pt1 | contig 17233 bp, 16 predicted proteins | sample II_Fen_E1_1_FD_194576 | JGI IMG/M metagenome (GOLD analysis project Ga0302203, IMG submission 194576) | Peat permafrost microbial communities from Stordalen Mire near Abisko, Sweden - II_Fen_E1_2 | ecosystem: Environmental > Terrestrial > Soil > Wetlands > Permafrost | place: Sweden: Abisko...
CGTTTCATCAGCGTTGTTTAGCGGTTTAACTGCCGACTGTACTTCGCTCGAAATTGGAACCTATGAAGATAAGAAACAAGGAAAAGTATATGAAAACCTGCTTTATCAAATACGTCCTGCTTTTGGAGGAAACATCGTAGCTACCATTGTAAATCCTGACTGTCGTCCTCAAATGGCTACAGTTCGTGAAGGTGTTATGAAAAAAGAAATCAAGGATGCTAAATTTGTTGGTAAGACACACAAACTTGAAGTATCCAAGTATGTTGCTGACACTGATTTTGTAGTGGAAGTGATAGAACGGCACATGGAAAAATCGAAACTGAACATTAAGGGCTCACCGATTATTGTATCGGGTGGTTACGGTGTTGGAAGTGCCGATAATTTCAAACTGTTATTCGAACTTGCTGCTACATTAGGCGGAGAAGTCGGAGCTTCACGTGCTGCTGTTGATGCAGGTTTTGCCGAACACGAACGTCAGATTGGCCAGACAGGAACCACTGTTCGTCCTAAATTATATATTGCATGTGGAATTTCAGGACAAATCCAGCACATTGCCGGAATGCAGGAAAGTGCTATGATTATTGCCATAAACAATGATCCGAAAGCACCTATCAACCAGATTGCCGATTATGTAATTACCGGGAATGTGGAAGAAGTTTTGCCTAAAATGATTAAATACTACAAAAAGAACTCGAAGTAATATGAATTTTTATAACGATAATCCCGCAATAAAATTTCAGCTTTCACATCCATTGATGAAGAAAATAGTTGCCCTCAAAGAGCGCAATTTTGCTGATAAAGACAAATATGATTATGCATCCCGCGATTTCGAAGATGCTATTGACAACTACGACAAAGTACTCGAAATTATCGGGGAAATTGCTGCTGATGTTATAGCACCAAATGCTGAAAGCGTTGACCATGAAGGTCCACAGGTTGAAAACAGCCGTGTTATTTATGCTCGTGGAACACAGGAAAACCATGATGCACTGACTCAGGCCGGTGTGTATGGAATTACCTTGCCACGTCAGTACGGTGGGTTGAACTTTCCAATGGTAGCCTATGTTATGTCTGGTGAAATGGTATCACGTGCTGATGCAGGTTTTGCTAATATCTGGGGTTTACAGGATTGTGCTGAAACAATTTCTGAATTTGCATCAGATGAAATCAAGCAACAATATCTGCCACTTGTTTGTGAAGGAGCAACCTGTTCAATGGATCTTACCGAACCGGATGCCGGATCGGACCTGCAAGCGGTACAGTTGAAAGCTACTTTCAACGAAGCAGACGGAATGTGGTACCTGAACGGTGTAAAACGCTTTATCACCAATGGCGATGCTCAAATAAAATTAGTACTTGCCCGTTCCGAAGAAGGAACTTCTGATGGACGTGGTTTATCTTATTTTGTTGCTGAAAACAAACATGACCATACTGTGTTAGTGCGCCGTATTGAAAATAAACTGGGTATCAAAGGTTCTCCAACCTGTGAACTGGTATTCAACAATACTCCTGCTCAATTAGTCGGAACCCGTCGTTTGGGTCTGATCAAATATGTAATGTCACTGATGAATGGTGCACGTTTAGGAATTGGTGCACAATCGGTAGGACTATCAGCTGCTGCTTATAACGAAGCATTGGCTTATGCCAAAGATCGTCGTCAGTTTGGGAAGGCGATTATTGAATTTCCTGCTGTATACGAAATGGTATCAATTATCAAGGCTAAACTGGATGCTTCTCGTGCTTTGTTGTATGAGACAACCCGTTTTGTAGATGTTTACAAAGCGTACGAAGCAATTGAAAACGAACGCAAACTAGAACCTGAAGAAAAAGCAGATTATAAAGAATTCTCAAAACTGGCAGATGCATTGACTCCAATGCTTAAAATGTTTACCAGCGAATATGCCAACCAGAATGCATACGACAGCATCCAGGTACATGGTGGTTCAGGCTTTATGAAAGATTATGCCTGCGAACGCTTATTCCGCGATGCACGTATCATGACTATTTATGAAGGAACTTCTCAATTACAGGTAGTAGCTGCTATCCGTCACGTAACTACAGGAAATTACCTCAGAATAATTCGTGATTATGATGCACAGCCTATCAAACCTGAATTCAGCTCATTTCGTAAACGCCTGCAGATTATGACGAATCTCTATGGCAATGCGGTAGCACGTGTAACTGAAGCCAAGAGTCAGGAATATCTTGACTTCCAGGCACGCCGTCTGGTGGAAATGGCCGGTCATATTGTTATGAGCTACCTGCTTATCATCGATGCTTCACGTGATACGGAGGATTTGTTCCGCAAATCAGCTGAGATCTACCTGAATTATGGTGAAGTGGAAGTACGCCGTCATGCTGCCTTTATCAAAACATTTGATGTCGAAAATGTGGATATCTACAAAGTGGTATAATACATGTAACTCAACAAAAAAAGCTACTGAGAATTTGATTCTCAGTAGCTTTTTTGTTTGTTGTAGGGTTTAATAAAGCAATTATTTATCTTCTCTCTTCAAAACACCTGTATACCGGCATATCTCACCACCATTAGTAATTCCTTCGAAGACCACTGTGTAATTATTTGCTTTATCTGCAGTAAAAAACTTAATATGTACAATGCCGTTACTATCAGCGACAAGCTTTGGATTCCAGTAAATGGTGGTCCTCAGATCCGGATGTGGACTGTTCCTGACACTGTCGACTTCATACCTGGGTATATAGAATTGCACCGGCTTCTGATAACCCAAAGGAATAATGTGCGACAAACTGACAGGAGTAGTTACTTTTACAGCAACTCCTTTTTTGAGTGTTATAGCAATTACCCCATTTCCGCCTCTTGATCCGAATATAGCAGCACTCGCCCCTTTAAATACCTGAATGCTTTCTATGTCGAACGTCGTCAGATAGGATATTTCATCCATATTCTGCATTTGAATATTGTCTACCAAAAACATGGGGTTGTTCATACTTCCCCGAATAGAGATTTTATCGCCTGTCACCTGAATTCCCGGAATGGTATGAAGCATATCCAGCAAATTCATTCCGGGATATTTGTCAAGTTGTTCGGATGTCATCACATTATCGGCCAGGCCTGAATAATACTCATTCTGAGTATCCGTTTTTTTAGCTGCTTTCACGGTAACCTCTGAAAGGTTAACAGCACGCATTCCACCTTCATAATAATACTTTTCAGTACTTTGTTTGAAATATTCCTCTTGAGCCTTATCATCATCTGCACTCGAAAGTGTTGGTATAAATACATCCGGTTTCGGAAAATCATCTGCATCAGGCACTATCTCTACATCTGTTATACTTTTACCCTTTTTAGCCTTCAGGATAAACGAGGTACTGTCCGGAAATTCTATCCCATCAATCATATATCTCCCAAGGCTATCAGTCTTTGCCATTCGTATCATATTTTTATAAGGAGTAAACATGATGATCGCAGCTTTTTTTGATGGTTTATTAAAAAAGTTCAGCACTTTTCCTGTTAGTGCCTGACCTGCTTCCATATAAAAGGTTTGTGGCTTATAAACAGCATTCACAACATCAGCAGTTTTAAAACGACGCCATCCCTGAGTCATCATTAGTACATCTGTTTTCTCACGGGTTGAAGTTTTATTATCAACAAAATAAGCTCCCGGATCTTCAACATACCCTTTTATATCAGATGAAAGTAATAAATAATTTTGGATATTACCTGCAAGGGAATCGAGTTTTACTGTACGGCTGTCAGTAATACTGACAGAAAAACTCCCCTGTGCAATTTCTCCCGTAGCCGGTTGAATTTTCAAACTCATTTCAACAGGTTCACGTTTTCCATAAGTTGCTTTATCGCTTTCCATTGAAATAGCCGGAAATGAATTGTTCCGGATAAAACTTAACCGCTCGCAAAAGAAATGTCCAAGTGAATCTATTACAGAAAAAGAAACTATTCCCGGAGGAAGCAGCGTTTCTAACATCTGACCTTCTGAAAAGTTTAATGGCTGGATCACGTATACTTTTCCACGCGAATGAACCAACAGGTAAAGAGATTTATTTGGAATCCCTGTTTGATTTACCACTTCATACAAGATCTTTCCCCGGTTATATACCAAATGAATGTCTACCCCTTCCGATTCCGTTTTAGGAAGTTCAAACCGTTTCTCAATACCATTTGCTAGCTTTACCATAGCATAATAACTTTCATTAGGCTGGGTTTGAACCGAGAATTTGCCCATTCCTTTGTGTAAGGTTGACATCCCGGTAATCTCCTCATTCTTATCAGAAAACACTTTTCCCGTAACATCAACAGATAATCCGTCTTTGCCTATTGCTTTAAATGCAATGGATTGCAAACTGTTATTCAAAAATACTCCACTCTCCGGAAAGAACTGTACATCAAAGTCCGTACTAAACTCTGGAAGGAAGAAATTGTTTTTATATTTTTGATCTTCGATAGAGACTTCCAGATTCTTTTTGGAATTATCATTCGCATCAACTGAAATCACCAACTTAATTTGACCTTCTTTATTGGTTACCATGCCAGTTTTCTTTTTTAGTGCACTGGTCCAATTTTGAGCAATCTCCACTCGTTTACCTGATATTGGGTTATGAGAGGAATTAATGAAAGTAATAGAAACAGGCACTAATCCATTCACCGGTATGCCATAAGTGATTGTACTTGTAAGGCGGTTGTCAATGCCATTTCCAATAAGAATATTCTTACTGAAAAAGAATTCATCCGGTGTATTTTGCATCCAATAGGTATATGCCCGGAGTGAATAGTTCCCGGAAGGTATTTCAGCTTTTAACTTGATATGGCCGGCAAAACCCAGCGAGTCTTTTTTTATCTTTATGCGATAGAGTATCGAATCCAATTTACTGATTAATTCAACATACATAAATTTGCTGTAAGCTGTAGGTTTTAGAGTGGTGGCATTTACCAGATACCCTTTAAACCAGATTTCTTCACCTGCACTGTAATACGGCTTATCAGTCTGTATATACACTTTCTCCTGTGGATTATTAATCCATTGTTTCGAAAACCTGTTAGTGATGAGTGTCGCAAAATCAGGAACAATTTTGTTCTCTGAATACGACTGAATGAATAAGGTTATAAAAAGTCCGAGGAAAATGGTGGTGGTTTTTTTACTCATACAGTATAAAATAAAAAATAAGGATAATGTATTGCATTAATTTATAAAGGGGTAACCTATACGTAATTGTTTTTTTTATTAATTTTAACCAATTAGATTGACAAAAATAGGAAAAAGAATTGGCATGGCTAACTTTTTTTATAGTTTAATGATTTTAAAAGAACAATTCTTAGCTGTTTAGACCATTCTGCTTTCAAAACGTTTAATATCAAATAAAAATAGTATGAATATGGAGATTACACGCACAAAAAAAGCCTATCAATTGAATGATAGGCTTCTCTGATGATGTGACAAAAGTCAATTAGTATATACTAAATTACTTTTACATTTACTGCATTCAATCCTTTTTTGCCTTCTTGCAAATCAAATTCGACGGTGTCGCCTTCACGAATCTGATCAATTAACCCAGAAATGTGTACAAAATGTTCTTTTTTTGAACCATCTTCGCTGATGAATCCAAATCCTTTAGATTCATTGAAGAATTTAACTGTTCCTTTACTCATTGTTGATATTTATTATTTTAATGTCCTACAAAGATAGTGATATATAATTATATTCCAAAGTTTTTTCTCATTTAATTAAAAAACTTATGCATTTTTTTTTATTTATGCAATTAGATAGGCCTTTGTTGCTTTAAACAGGCCTGTTTTGCGGGGCTTCTTATTATATTCATGATTCATATCAGGAAAAAATAAAATCATATTTCTATAACTTTCATCATTTTACGTCTTAATTTTGAATAAACACCTCCTTTTGTTTATAACGAAAAAGTTATTTTGCCTTTAATTTCATCCGTGCAATGGTGGTAACAATACTTCTTGGTGCAAACCTGACTGATTGAGCCATCAGATTATTTACAAGTCCATGTATGGCAACAGTTTTGCCTTCCATCATTTTAGTATAGCCAAATTCAGCAACTTCTTTCGACGTTGCAATCTGATTTCCCTTGAATAAATTACTATCCTCTAAAGCTGAAGCCTTTTTAAATCCTGTCTCGGTAGCTCCAGGGCATAATGCTGTGACGGTAACACCCGTGCCTTTTAACTCATTGGCTATAGCTTCAGAGAAACTCAACACATAAGCTTTTGTAGCAAAGTAAACCGACATGGTAGGACCCGGTTGAAAAGCAGCTGTTGAAGCTATATTCAGCACTTTGCCCGATTTATTCTTAATCATATCCGGTAAAAACAACCGGGTCAGATAAGTCAGGCACGTAACATTCAGATTAATCATTTCCAATTGCTTTTCCCAATTGGTATCGGCGAACAACCCGAAATCACCGAATCCCGCATTATTAATCAGGTAATCCACTTGAATCTTTTGAGCTTTCAACTCATCATACACAGCCTTTGGGGCATACTGATCCGACAAGTCTTTTACAATGACGCGTACAGAAACACTAAATTGTTTCTCCAGTTCAAATTTCAACGCGTCTAATTTATCTTTACTTCGTGCTACAAGGACCAGATTACCTCCTTTAGAGGCATGTATACGCGCAAATTCCTTTCCCAATCCACTTGAGGCTCCTGTTATTAATGCAGTTTTATTCATAATTAATGATTCCCCTTGTAAGAGGGTTGTTTGTTTTATTTCTAGAGAGACTTTATTATCAACAAATTTAACTACGAAATGGTTTAAAACAATCAACTTGTTTTTTCGTACTACCCCCTTTTTTATTTTTCCATCTCATATTCATTTTATATCCTGAATTTTATTTCATCCTTTATAAACCTTTTCAGAACCGTAAACTCATTCCTCGCACTACCCACTATTTTCAGCCAACTCCCTGCTATAAATCATGTTTCGGATAAACAATGCCACATTGCTTTCTAACGGTATCCATAACCTCCACCAATTGCAAGCTGTCGTTCAAAGTCCAGAGGTCACTTTGTGTCTTACCGGCAAGGATGCAGTCAGCCACTTCTAGTGCTTCAAATTCATATCCGTTCCTTTCCACATCAAAGTCAAAGACTTCTTCGCTCCCATCGTTATGTATCAGCTTTACTTTGCCCGGGCAAAACCATTTGTGTTCCATAACAATTTTTCCTTTAGTGCCATGTATTTCCGCTACTGTAGGGCTATCTGCCACGAAGGAAGAGTACATTACAGCTATCGTATCGTTGGCATATTTGAAGGTATAACTGCAACTTGTATCCACACCTTGATCGCTTAGACCTGCCATGGCGGAGATACTTTCCGGTTTTCCAAGAATCAGCAGCGAGAGAAACATATTATAAATTCCGATATCCAATACCGTTCCTCCACAAAGATCTTTATTAAACTGCCGGTGTTCAGGTCCTTTATCTGACTTGAAAGCAAAGAACGCTGTCAATAGTTTTACATCTCCTATTACGCCCGACTCAACCAACTCTTTTGTTTTAATAATATTCGGAAGAAACCGGCTCCACAAAGCTTCCATTAAGAAAAGCCCTTTCTGTCCTGCTTTTTCGATAAGCATTTCTACTTCCTTCCGGTTTACTCCCAGTGGCTTTTCACATAGAACATGTTTATTATGTTCCAGGGCCAGCAAAGTATTTTCAAGATGCAGGTTATGCGGCGTGGCTATATACAGGATATCTATTTCAGGGTCTTTGCCCAGTTCTTCGTAACTCCCGTACGATACGGGAATATTAAATTCTGTGGCAAATGCCTGCGCTTTTGTTTTATCACGGGAACCTACTGCATAGAGTTCTGAATTGTCGACTACCTGAAGAGCTGTAGCAAAGACAGAGGCAATTCTCCCTGTTCCTAAAATACCCCATTTGATTTTTTTATTTCCCATATTCTTTTTAAACTAAAGATCATTGATTTTGGTTGTTTCACGAATACTCTTTGCTCTATGCTCTAAACTCAATGCTACTCCCCTATCGGATGATCCGGTGTTTTTAATGTCAACTGATAAAAGGCCGCATCGAGCCATTTGCCGAATTTATACCCTACTTCTTTCATGACTCCGGTCAAAACAAAGCCTTCTTTTTCATGAAGTTTCAGGCTGACAGTATTGGAGGCATCAATAACACCCACCATAACATGAAAGTCCTGCTCACCTGCTTTTTTCACAATCTCCTTTAATAGAATTTTTCCAATACCCTGCCCCCTTTTATCCGGACGAACATATACTGAATGCTCTACCGTATATTTATAAGCCGGCTGAACACGAAACATCCCATACGTTGAAAACCCCAGTAAGGTATTATCCCTGTCGAATGCTCCGATCAACGGATATTTTCCTTTTTGTTTGTTGGCATACCAGGCTTGTATCATGTCCGGGGTACGTGTTTTGTAATCGTACAATGCTGTTGAGTTCAGGATAGCGTCATTAAAAATATCCAGGATCTCCGGTAATTGTTGTTCCGTACAAGGTCTTAATTCCATATTGGTTAATTGGTTAATTGGTGACTGGTTAATTTATTAAATAGTAAATAGTAAATGGTAAATGGTAAATAAATTCATCCTTCCTGTTTGGTGATAACTTTATGCGATTTACGTCGTTTCACCGTTTTTTTCTGATAATGGTTTGAAAGGACACTGATACTGCCGTCCACTTCCATAATTGCCAGATCCACTTCTTTGACACTTGCAACCCCATGTTCACGAACAGCTTCCATCAGTTCATCCTCCGTAATTTTGGCAGTCTTCATGTGTGCCTTGATCATTTGCCCTTTATACACAAGCATACTGGCATCTCCCTCCACTACTTTCCCCAATTTTGGAAAACGGTATTGAAGGTACTTAAACAAATAATTAAAGATGAATAAAGTCGATGCGGCAACCAGTCCGCCACTCAATGTAGCATCCGGTCCTACCATCGCATTTTGTACTGCATTGCTGATAAGCAAAATAAATACCAGATCCACTACCGACAGTTGTGCCAGTTCTTTTTTCCCAAACAAGCGGATGGCAATCACAATAAACAGGTATACTGTCAGGGTACTGACAATAATGTGAACATAATTGTTTGAAAGGAGTTGGTGCATAGATATCAATTCTAATAGTTATAAATTGGCAATGATGTATTGAAAAACTTTTTAACCCATTTCATAGTCACCGCTTCCTCTTCTTTTCTGGGGGTATGCCCGGCCATGGGTATTTCGGCTATAGTCACCTCACCAGGTATTTCTTTTTTCAGGATATTGAGTTGTTCAATGCTCCCGAATGCATCATGTTCCCCTTGAAATGCCAGTACCGGGCATATGATATTATGCAACAGAGGTACAATCGTCCAGTTTGCAAAATAATCACTCAGCCAGGTTTCATGCCATAGCCGGAAAAGTTCCGTGGTTTTCTCGCCATGGTATTTCTCCAGGCTGGCCAGCAAACTGGTTTCTTTAGCCCGTTCGCGTGTTTCGAGTACAGCCGCCTTCCCCGAGTCTTCAATAAAACTATGTGCCCCTTCGAGTATCAGGCCTTTTATCCGCTCCGGATACAGGGCAGCCGCCAGCAACGCAATAGTAGCACCATCGCTGTGACCATATAGAACCACGTTCTTTATATTGCAGGCATCCAGCAGATTCATCAATTCGTGGGCTTCGTCATGCAGGTAAAACTCTGTGCGTTGTGTAATGGCAAAGGGTGATGATTGTCCGTACCCCCGCCTATCATACACAAGCCCATTTAATCCGCTCATTTCGACTAATCTATCCGGAAAATCGCCCCACATTTCAGTACATCCCCATGAATCGTGCAGAAAAACCAATGTCGGTTTATCTATATTTTCCAAAAAATAAGTTATTTTGGTTACAAATAATTGATAATCTTTCTGTTGTATATAAAATGACGCCATATTTTTAGTTAACAGATGAAGTGCAAATGTAGGAATAATTTATCTAAAACCGGACAATAATCGTTGAAAATCCACTCCTGCATTGCACTGTTGCCGTTCATGCCCTACACAGCTTTTGTATCTGATTCGAACAGATAATACTGTCAATCCATCTCATATCCCGGGATAAATATCATTTAGTTATTTTTAAATGACTATCCCGCTCATCGCCCGAAATCCCGTCATTAGGAATTATCATTTTTCACCAAACCAAAACAGGTAACTTATTTTTCGGGTAATGCCGGCCGACCTCTTTTTCTCATGCCATCACTTGTTCCCCTGTCATTCTCCGCCTTTCGGTATCCCTTGGTCATACCTTCGGTATTATTTATCCTATTTTCATTAGATTCTAATCATACAGACATTACATAGATGTTACATACCTATATAGGTACGTAATATATATGTAATGAGTATGTGATAAGTATGTAACATCTATGTAACGTCTCATGTCGAAGGTATGACCAAAGCATACCGAAAGGCGGAGGAAACGGGGAGGCTTCAAAACTTGTCTGATGAGCAAAAAAGGGATTGAAGCAAGTGTAGAAATAGCAGTTTGGGGGACGAAACGGAAAAGCATGTCTATCGGAGGGATAATATACCTGATTTTCCTAGGTGACTGTTTTTTTGAGATATACAGGAAGTGAAATGAGTGCAAAGCTCCACCGGACAAATATCACAGGAAATATATTACGGAATCATTATTTTAATTTATTTTGAAGAAATTCAGTATGCAGAATCAGCAAGAAAAAGGGTATGAATAAGTTAGAAATTTATATCTTTGCAGTGACTAAACAGAAAAATTATCATGAAAAAAATTATCGTATTATCTGGTGCAGGTATGAGTGCTGAAAGTGGCATTAGTACTTTTCGGGATTCAGGAGGACTTTGGGAAAAATATGAAATCGACGATGTAGCTACTCCAGAAGGATGGCGGAGAAATCCTGCCTTAGTATTGGACTTTTATAACCAACGACGCAGACAATTGCTGGACAGCAAACCAAACGAAGGACACTACGCACTGGCACGACTAGAGAAAGATTTTGATGTTCAAATTGTCACCCAAAATGTAGATAACCTGCACGAACGCGCCGGGAGTACCAATGTAGTGCATCTCCACGGTGAATTAATGAAAGTACGGTCGACAGGTCCCGGAGCAGAAGTATTCGACGTAGATCCGAAACATCCGGATATCAATTTAGGCGATTGCTGTCCGAAAGGCTTTCAACTCAGACCCCACATTGTATGGTTTGGCGAAGCTGTGCCTGAAATTGTAAAGGCAGAACATATGACCACCCAGGCTGATATCTTCCTGATCATTGGTACTTCCATGCAGGTTTACCCGGCTGCCGGACTGATTAACAATGTGAGATCCGGAGTGCCTATTTACCTGATCGATCCGCATGAAGTGAATCATTTGCCTTACGACATTACGGTAATACAGAAAGGAGCTTCGGAAGGAATGCAGGAGTTTCTGAAAATTATTAAGACATTATAAGCCGGGAAAAGAAAATTACGAACAAAAGCATACCACCATGGATACAAATCTATTTATGGATAAAGGAATGATTCCAACAGCTAACGACCTGACCCGGGCATTAGCCGGCACCTATGGTTTGTGGAAGAGTATTGAGGAGTATGTACATTTAAAATATCCTGACGGAAAGGATGAATGGAATTATCCGGGGGCTAAATATGGATGGAGTTTTCGGATAAAAGACAAGAAAAGGGCGATCGTTTATCTGTTGCCTCGGGATGGGTTTTTCCAGGCAGCATTTGTATTCGGTCAAAAAGCAACGGATACCATCATGAACAGCCGAATTTCCGAATTGATCAAAGCAGAACTGACTAATGCCAGGGTTTATGCCGAAGGACGTGGAATAAGACTGGAAGTCAGAGACGAGACTATAATCAATGACATAAAGGAATTGATTGACATTAAACTTGCAAATTAAAAAGAAGAGAGTCCTGAATACGGGACTTGATAACAAATTCCCTGGAAACAACAAGTTGTCGTTCAGGGTTCAACAACGATTAGCCCCGCCTTACAGCTCAATGATTTTATACAACCGCTGAAGACGGAACAGCAAATACCCGTTACTTTGATCATTGACCATACTGAAGCAAAAGATATGAAAATGTAGCATTTATTGCATTCTACGCACTTAAATTACACAATATTAGAATAAATTTGTACTTTTGTCCAACAAATCTATTTTAATGTCTAAATACTCCTATTCCCGTTTCCTGTTATACTTCCTTATGGGTATTTTCCTATATAGCTGCTCGGCAGTACCAAACGAGTTGAAAACAGCGGAACAGCTTATGGAGACAGCACCTGACTCGGCATTACGAATATTGCAGCATATCAATCCCCGTAAACTTTATACCCCATCCAACAAAGCCTTATATGCACTTTTGATGAGCCAGGCCCTGGATAAAAACGATATTAAAATAGAGTCCGACTCTATCATCAAAACAGCCACAAATTATTATACCGAAAAAGATCCTGAACGTGCCGGATTTGCCTGGTTATTCCAGGCACGTACTGCCGGGAACCGTGGAAATGCCAACGAACAAGCCAATAATTTGCTTAAATCCCAGGCATTTGCGCAACATACAGAGAATTACAAATTGCAGGGATTGATTTATGCTGAGAAAGCTAAAATGTATGAATCGCAAAAGCAGTTTGACAGCATGATTCAGTATAACAGGCTGTCATTTCATTCGTTTCAACTTTCGAACAGCACTCAAAACAGCATTATCAGTTTAATAAACCTCGGGAATGGTTTTTTATATAGCTCACTGCCCGACAGCTCTATCCGATATTACATTTTAGCCAAGAAAATGGCTGTAGCAAACCATGATACCCTCATGATATCCACTGTTTACAGAAGCTTAGGATCGGCATATTATCTTCGAAACAATTTCCGGGAAGCTCTGGATTATTATAGACAGGCTCCGTTGACCCATATCGGGGTTTATGATGGGAATAAATGGTATTTGATGGCAAAAGCTTATATTCAAACCGGAGAATTGGATTCAGCACAAATTCTGCTGAAACGGATTAAAGACCCACAAGAGTTTGCCGTCGACTATTACAAACTATGGCTATCCATTTATGAAAAAGAAGGAAAACTGAAAGAAGCGTTGCACACTGCGATTAAAATTACTCAGGTAAAAGACTCGGTAAACGATCGGAAACTATCCATCAGCTTTGCAGGATTAGATAAAAAATATAAGTACCAGGGTCTGCAAATTGAAAATCAGGAACTGATCATAAAAAGCAAACAAAGAGGATTATTCCTGTTATTCAGCCTGTTTGTTTTAAGTGTTTTTGTTGTTGCGGTTTTGTTTTTGATGTTAAGCACAAAAAAGAATCAGATTCAGGTACAGAATGAATTGCTTGCAAGAGAAAAGGCATTTGTAGAAATAGAGAAAGACAAGGTGGAAAAGGAAAAGGAAAACAGCACCTTGCTGGAGAAGCAATTGAAATTACAAAGCATTCTGCTCCAGAACATCGAACAACATCGAAAAAACGTCATTAAACGGCCCGGTATCTGGAAAAATGAATCGAAGGAAATGCAGCCGGCACAAAACAACACCTTCCACGAAGAATTAATTGCCTGTATGGACCTTGAGTATACAGATATTTCACGCCGTTTACTAAAAAACTTTCCGACACTCTCCAATCGCGACATATTGATTTGCTGTTTGCTTTTAGCAGGCTTCGACACAGGGATGATAGCCACCATTCTGGATGTAAAACTTGATTCCATTACCAAGTATCGATATCGGCTTCGTTTAAAGTTCCAGTTACAGAATTCTGATAATCTGGTTGATTACCTGCGTCAATTTTAAGTATATTTTCCCACTATTTATACCCAATTTAACTATGTCCATATAAATCTGTTTTAGAACCAAAATAAACAGCTGTATTCCAATATTTTACACTTTCCATTTTTTCACATTGTCCATTAAATAAATCAGGCATTTTCCATTGGTATTGTATTTATTTTGTATTTATTTGCAGTACAAACAATTCAAAAAAAACAACGTCGTGAAAAAAGATTTATTCTCTCAAAAATTTAAAGTACTCTGTACTCTGTTGGGATTCTTTAATGCAAATTCATTTGCCGGTATATTACGCGCATCAAAGGATGATCCGCCTGTTGTTGTAGTACCACCTACCAAATCAGCTAGAATGTAGCGGTATGTAATTTTTCATTATGAGAAAGTTGTTTAAATGGTAATTTAGCTATTCAAATCAACCTAAAAACAAAACAACCTGTCATAAACGGTACAGTCAATTAATGGTGTAGTGAACCAAAAGCATTTGTCTATTTAACCTAAACGATCAATTCAAAACCAAGACAAATCCGATACGTAATTTTGTATTGACTGTACCGTTTTTATACCAACCAAGGAAAATCTATCCTTGTTTACAAAAAGAAGTCTTCCGTTTTTCTTGTCATATCGGATTTAACCTACCTGATTACGCATGAGAATAACAGAATTTGCAGGTGGGATTTAAAAGATCTCACCTTTTTGTATTTATTGAAGTATCAACCCGAACCCGTGAAAATACGCGTCTACTCTTCATACTTTATTTACGAAAAGAAGTATTACTTTTGGTATTTAATTTAAATAGATAAGCCTTTTTCAGGTGCTACAGCCTTTTAGGCTTAGGATTGCGGATTTAGTTCGGTCAAGTGCCTTTCGCTTATCCTTAGCTGGAAGGAAAGCTTTATTTTCCATGCAAAGCAGAGTTAAAAGCAGAACAACCTAAGAAGGAAGAGGAAAATTTGTGGAACTCTTTGGCAGCAAAGGAGCATGCGAAAACTGTTGTTGCATGTACTAACGGCTTTCGAAAGCATATTTCAGGGAAGGGTAACCCGAAGATCGAAATAAAAACGCGATGAAGGAATTGGTTTGGGAGAATAAACCGGCATACATCTTTTAACGGCAATTTTTCAGATATTAAACAGCATTGGAAATTTAAGACATCGGAACACCTGCTGATTTAAGCAATCTACTACAATTGACTGTAATTATGAATGTTGAAAGACATTGAGAACTAAAAAAAAAAGATAAATTGCTTGCAATTGTTCATTCTTAGAATAAAAAGAAAAAAAATATTGGATAATTCAAAATGATTATCTATCTTTGCAGTCCAAATAAAAACAAATACAAATTCAAATAAATACTTAGTAATTATGATCGTAGTCCCAGTCAAAGAAGGCGAAAACATTGAAAGAGCATTGAAGAAATTCAAACGTAAATTTGAAAAAACAGGTGTGGTAAAAGAATTACGTCGTCGTCAATGTTTTGATAAACCTTCTATCGTAAAACGCGACGATAAAATGCACGCGATTTACGTACAAAAGAAAAATCTTAGCGAAGAATAGTAAAAAATAGGAGGAAATACTAGTTTCCTTGATTTATTTATTCTATATTCGTTGCAGATTTGAATATACGGTTATGATAAACGAATTTCTGCAATATTTACAGTATGAGAAGAATTATTCATCTCATACTGTTTTGTCATATCATACTGACCTTTCACAGTTTTGTAATTTTCTGAACATAAGCCCTGGAGATCTTGATCCACTAGCGGTAAATTCGCTGCAAATTCAGCAATGGGTGCTTGCCCTAATGAATGAAAACCTATCTGCACGAAGCTTATCGCGTAAGATATCAACTCTAAAATCATTCTGGCACTTTTTACTCACACGAGGATACGTAAACCAGAATCCAACGTTAAAAATAATTCTGCCTAAAACAAAGAAACCACTTCCTGCGTTTTTCAAGGAAAGTGAAATGAATAACGTATTGGAGGATCCTTTTATAACAGAAAGTTTCGAACCGATACGCAACCAACTGATATTGACAGTATTTTATTCAACAGGAATTCGTCTTTCGGAGCTTATTAATATAAAGGATACAGATATTGATTTAACTGCCGGAAATCTAAGAGTTATCGGAAAAAGAAATAAACAACGGATTATCCCGTTTGATAATTCACTCAGTAAAGATATAGAGCGCTATATTTCGTTACGAAACAAAGAAGTGGAGATACAGGAGCCATACTTATTTTTAAGGATAAAAGGATTAAAAATGTATCCAAAAATGGTGTATAACCTGGTACACAAATCTATGTCGGAAGTAAGCAGTTTACACAAAAGGAGCCCACACGTGCTCCGTCATACCTTTGCCACAAGCTTGCTGAATGGTGGAGCCGACATTAATGCTGTAAAGGACTTGCTCGGACATAGCAGCCTGGCCGCAACTCAGGTTTATACACATACCAGTTTTGAAGAATTACACAATATATATAAACACGCTCATCCAAGGGCAAAATAAAAAAAGGAGGCTATTATGAAACTACGGATTCAATCCATCAATTTTGATGCAACTACCACTCTGGAATCTTATATTAATAAGAAATCGTTGAAATTAGAAAAGTTTTTTGATGAGATACTGAAATTAGAGGTGTATTTAAAGGTAGTAAAACCCGAAACAGCAACAAATAAAGAAGCTGAAATCAAAGTTTCGATACCAAATGTTGATTTTTTCGCATCTAAAACGTGTGACACATTTGAAGAGGCAGTGGACCTAACTCTCGATGCAGTAGAGAAACAGATGCGTAAATATAAAGAAAAAACCACTAAAAATTAAAATATTGTAGGAAATGTTTTGTAGTCCAAAATATATTCGTACATTTGCAAGCCGTTTGAATAGCAGTATTTAAACGGCTTTTTCTACGGTAAAAACCTTAAGAAATAGCACTTTGCCTCTTTAGCTCAGTTGGCCAGAGCACGTGATTTGTAATCTCGGGGTCGTTGGTTCGAATCCGACAAGAGGCTCAGCGATCTTTGTTTACCGGTATCAAAATAGAAAATGGGCAGTTACCAAAGTGGCCAACTGGGGCTGACTGTAACTCAGCTGTCTTTCGACTTCGGAGGTTCGAATCCTTCACTGCCCACATCTAATTTGAAAAAGTAAAATGCCAAAATTCAGGAAATGAGAGATCATTCAGGGATATCGGAGTTTGATGTTTTCAAATTTTAAAAATGCGAAAGTAGCTCAGTTGATAGAGCATTAGCCTTCCAAGCTGAGGGTCGCGGGTTTGAGTCCCGTCTTTCGCTCACATTGCTGTTGTAGCTCAGTGGTAGAGCACTTCCTTGGTAAGGAAGAGGTCGCGAGTTCAATTCTCATCAACAGCTCAACTTTGTAAGCTTTTATAAAAACATATTAAATTACTAACAAAAAA
>Ga0302203_1000439_pt1 | contig 16894 bp, 8 predicted proteins | sample II_Fen_E1_1_FD_194576 | JGI IMG/M metagenome (GOLD analysis project Ga0302203, IMG submission 194576) | Peat permafrost microbial communities from Stordalen Mire near Abisko, Sweden - II_Fen_E1_2 | ecosystem: Environmental > Terrestrial > Soil > Wetlands > Permafrost | place: Sweden: Abisko...
ATAGAATTATCATAACCAAGATCGTACGGAAGCTGAGATGGATTACTCACTTTTATAGGCATTGTCCAAGGTCCTTCTGGCTTATCTGCAGTTACAAAATACATGGTGTTGGCTCTGGAGAAAAAATCCCAATACTTATTATTATAGAAAACTATCTGACCACCCCAACATCCAGCACTAGGAGCATCTCCATATAATGACCATTCCGAAGAAACTGGTTGAGCAATAGCCTCCCAATGAATTAAATCTGTAGAATGATAAATAACGGGAGTTGGATTGAATGAAGAACCAGTGGTATAAAAATCATTGCCAATTTTTGTAAGCGTACAATCAGAATGATCTCCGGGAATTACAGGATTCGTAAATGTTTTAAGAGAAGCAGACTGAGAAACTCCTGTTAAGGGATGCAATAGGCTGATTAAGCCAATAAGAATAATAGTAACTTTTTTCATTTAGCAATTTTGTATCATGAAATTTATTTAGTAATTTACAAGTATCTCTTAATGATATATTTTGGGTGTTTGGCTGAGATTATAATTTAAATAGATTGACATGGTTAATTCTGATCTTATATTCAACATAAAGATCGGAGTGAGAACTCACCCTAATCTTTATGTCAAATAAGCAAGATTGTTAACTAAACAAATCTCTTTTGCCTTTAGAGCCAATACCCTTTCTTTCTAATCCATGAATTTACATGATAATCAAACTAAAGTAGTTAACTCATGTTTGTAATACAAAATTATAGATGGATATAGTTTTTTGCTTTTAAATTAAGATATATAGTTTTCAATTTTAGACATATATAATAGCCCTGCCTAAAAAAAATGATGTGGTACATTAAATACTGCTGTTTTATTATGCAAAAGCTTTTACACAAAAAATATCATGAGTGTCTACTTAAGACAGTTAACTTTGTCTAAAGCCTTTAGGTATAAAGATTCTGCCGATATTTTAGAGCGTTCCGACCTGAATTTTTATTTTTATTGAGTTTGGAAAGAAGTTACAATTAACTCTATATTTTGAAAATTCAAAATATATCAAAAAAATCAATGGTTAGATAATGAGCTATATATTAAGTAAGTGGAAGAAAATAATGTCGTATTAAAAAAAATAGAACGCTGATGGAACATGCCGACAAGTCGGCGTTTACGGATTGAGCGGATAAAAGCGGATGATAATTAAACGGATCTAAAACTGATTTTAGTCATGCAAGCATGACAGATAAGAGCCAAAACTTTTGAAAATCATTCCGATTTATCGTGGTTAAAATCCGTATAAAATCCGCTATACCGCCTTGTCGGTATGTTCCATCAGCGTTTCTTCCGCGACCGGAATCTTCGATCCGCGTTCCATTCTTCTATCTATTTTAATTTGATTTTATGACATTATATCTTTCCTACTACTACTTATTATTATTATTATTATTGGAAAAATAAGTTTTGGACTAAATATAAAAGAATGATTCCTTAATTTGCTTTAATGGACACTCATGAAAAAGTATTATGATTGAATATGTTGACAATCTGTAAGTCTATAAATCGATGTTAGAAAGATTATTTGAATGTAAGAAGTAGAGTGGGGGGAATTGTGAATTTGTTCTTCATTCCATAAATACTGGGTTTTATTAGAAACATGTAACTACTCAGCACCCATCTCGTCGATATAGAATATTCTAATATTCGGTTTGTAATTAGCTTAAAAATAAATACTTAATTATTTGTTATCTAATTTACATTCATTATCTTTGATGGATGATGGAGCAAGTCTTATATGTGGAATTAGTATTGAAGGCTATCAACGGAAAGTTCGATAGCTTGACAAAACAGTTCAATATTGCGATTGATAGAATTGACGTGTTAGAAAAGAAAATGCTTCGTTAAGGTCTCGATTGGCTATTTGCGAAAGACCTAAGGATAGCCATAATAGAAGCATTCAACCTTCAAAGAAGTTGCTTGCAACAAGTTTTTTGAGAAAACGGACAGGAAAGTCCAATGGAGGTCAGGTAGGTCACAAAGGTACTACTCAGGAAATAAAGGTGTGCTGAATTTAATGATAGAACATTAATCCTACTTCTGTAAACGCTGTGGAAATGACCTTTCCATAGTTGAAGGTTATGTTATTGAATACGCCAGGTTGTTGATGTCCAAATGCCTGTTCGTCCTATGGTGACAGAACATCAGTTGATTGATTAGAAGTGATGTTATGGTTATAATTGACAGGTTGAGTTTCCTAAAGCTCTTCGCTCGAGAGTTTCTTGTGGTGCATGCATTGGGGCTTTGGTAAATTATTTGAGTTGCGTCCAATGTGTACTTTACAAGCAACTCACAGACGTTTAGCTGAATTGTTTTGAAGTGAATCTGAGCCGGAAAACTGTGGATAATATATTGCAGGATACGTCACAGAAATCATTGATCACGCACAATGAAATTCATAACAGGATTGAACAATCCAGCGTGGTGTAATCTGATGAGACAGGCGAGCATATTAATGGCGAATTGCACTGGATGTGGGCTTTGTAAACCTCAAGTTTATCATATATTAATAGCGATAAATCACGAGGAAAACTGCAATAGATAAACATTTTGAGAATGGATTACAAAATTCAATTTTAGTTACTTATCGTCATGCTACTTACTTTTATATGAATGTTGCCGAGCATTAGATATGTTTAGCTCGCATCTTACGCGAACTGACTTATTTGACAGAATTGTATATCTCACAATTGGCTGAATTGATCTGGAAGTCAATACACAAAAGAAAAACAGAATTGCGGAAGAACATCGACCACATATTAACTTTATATAAATTCAAAAATATTACTGACTACATGTACTGACAATCTGCATCAAAAGATTATTGCCATACTAAAGAGTTTGATAAAACAAAAAAAATACGTATTTAAGTTCCTTTTTGATCATGAGATTCCTTCTGAAAACAATGCTTCAGAAAGAGCCGTTAGGAATCTTAAGGTTAAGCAAAAAGTAAGTGGAATGTTTAAATCTGAAACTGGTGCAGACACTTACCATCAAATTCATTTTATCACGCAATTCCAAGAAGAATAATCAAAATCCTTCCTCGGAGATACTTGCCATGGCAAATAACTAATGATCTTATTCATTGGGTACTGAGTAGTTGCAAAAATGGATCTCCTAAGCTGAAGAAAATTAGCTAAAGTTGACTTAATGGATTGAGTTAACTATAGCTAAATTCGAACTTGTAGAACCAAACCCAGTATTTGTTCCGTAAGCTTTTGTTTCATATCAGAAGATGATATTCCATTATATTTATATATCGGTCGGAGTTTTTCCAAAATGTTTTTTAAATACCGTACTGAAATATCCAATGGACGAAAAACCACATTGCTCGCTTACCTCAGTAACGCTATAATTATGGTTTTGCAATAGTTCCAGAGCATAATCCAGCCGCACCAACTTAAGAAAGTCTGTAGGAGATTGATCAGTAAGCGACTTCACCTTTTTATAAAGCAATGATGTGCTGACATTCATTGCTGAAGCAAAATCATCTTTTCCAAATTCTGTATTTGCCATGTTGCCACGAATTACTTCCAGCATTTTTTTTACAAATTGATCATTATGCTCATTGGCTAAAATCTGTCCATTATCATTCACTGAGCCTTTGATTAATTTTAAAGCCTTTTCTTTGACAGCATCTCGATTCCGAATTATCGACTTCATTTTTTGCACAAGTAAAGTCATATCAAAAGGCTTGGTTAGATAATCGTCAGCCCCTAAGCCTAACCCCTGCAATTGTTCCGTATTTCCAGAAAGTGCTGTAAGTAATATAATTGGAATATGCGATGTTTCATAGGTTGACTTCATTAATTTGCAAAGTTCAAATCCATCCATCCGCGGCATCATTACATCAGAAACAACCAGATCAGGCATCTGCTTTTGAATAATATTCCATGCTTCAGCTCCATCTTCGGCTAACAAAACATCAAAATCTACTTTGAGGGGATGTTGCATGAAGTTTCGGAGATCATCATTATCTTCAACAATTAGAATACGCATTTCTTGTTTCGGTAATTTTTTCTGCTGCAACAAAGGTTGCAAATCCACTTCTATTACAACATCAGGTACTAGTTCCTGTTTTTCATTATCTATTTTTCTTGTTTCTTCCGAAATTTCTTTAAAGGGAATAATAATCTTAAAAGTAGAACCAACATTCTGCGTACTAGCATAACTGACATTACCATCATGCATTTCAACATAATTCTTCACCAATAAGAGCCCAATGCCTGAACCCACAATCTTCGAGTTTATCGCATTTTCACCTCGGTAAAATTCTCTGAATAATTGACTTTTAGCCTTATTGCTAATTCCTATGCCATTATCTTTCACTTCCAAAGTCCAGCGCTGGGGTTCACAGATCAGGTTTATAAGAACATGGCTCTTCGGATGTGAGTATTTAATTGCATTGGAAATCAGATTATCAATTACTTTTTCCATCATTGATTCATCAACGGCTGTTTGATAATAATCCTGATCTGAAGCAAAAAGTAAATCTACATTCTGGCTTTTTGCAAAAGATTCGAACATCAACCGACGGTGTTCAATTAAACCCACAATATCCACTAAAATGAGAGCTAACTGCTCTTTTTTTATATCTACTTTTTGAAAATCCATCAATTGGGTCACAACAGTTGAAAGGCGTCTTGTCTGTTCGGTTACCAATGACAGATAATACCGTCCCAAATCGGACAGATTTAATTCTTTTGATAATTCCTCAATCGGAGCTTTAATTAGTGTCAAAGACGTTCTGATGTCATGTGTAGTATTTGTAAAATATCGTATTTTTTCTTCTGTATGTTGTTGCTTGAGCCGTTCGATATAATACTTTAAAGACAAATAAACGATACCCACAATAAACGCCAGTGATAAAAGTTCGAACCACCACGACCTCCAAAATGGTGGAATAATAGATACATTCAACGATCGTTCAGCGATGACGTGAGAAAGAGAACTATCATACAGCCTTATTTTTAATATGTAATTCCCGCTTGGCATATTCGAATATTGTACAAAACGGTTTTCTGAAGGTTGGCTCCAATAATTATCAAGACCTTTTAATTCCCATGAGTATTTGGCCCCTAAGACATTTCCGATAGATAGAAGTTCTAGTTGCAGCGTGTTTTGGTTGTAGTTTAACGATAATTTTTGCAGACTATCCAATGGAGCACTCAGACTTCCACGGAAAGAACGACCTGCCAGAGTTAGATCCTGGAAAAAGATAACTCCCTTTAATTTAACCTCTTTTAATGACTTAGGTGAAAATTGAACAGCACCATTGCTTGTCCCCCAAATTAATTGCCCATCACTAAGCCTGCATTTTGAGCTTCGGTTAAACGAGACACGGGATAACGGATATATACTGTTATAAGTAAGTATACCCATGCTTTTGGGCTCCAGTCTGCATAAACCACTTTCTGTACCTAACCATATATAACCACCTTCGTACATGATACTATTTATGTAATTAGATGGTAATCCGGATGCTGTCGTAATCTTTTTTATATCATGAGTTTTTTGATTATACCTGATTAAACCTTCACCACTTGTACAAAACCATACCTCATCTTTTATCGTGATTACATCTTGAACCAGATACCCATCTTGTATTACTTTAACTGTTTCGTTACGTTTATCCAAAAGACGTAATCCATAAGTACAAGCCAAAAGAATTTTGTTGGGCGACAATTCATTAAAAGCATAGATTGATTGCGATGAGTAACTCCTGAATTTATTTTCTTTTGAAAGATAACAAATAATATGACCTTGTACACTTCCTATCCAGATATCTCCCTGACTATCTTTAAAAATGTCAGAAACAAAATTATTTTCTAAAGTCAATCCGGATGTTTCCTTTGAATAATGTGCTATTTCGCGACCTGTTCGCTCATCAAGAATGTATAAACCCGAAGAATAAGTACCAGCCCATATTCGTCCCTGGTCATCTTCGCATAACGTAATAAATACAGCTGCCTGACTATGTTTATTTTGATAAAATGTTTTCCAATTTCCTGTTCTTGATTCTTTATAACTGAGTCCATTATCAGTAGCAAACCATATATTACCTCGTTTGTCCTGTATGATTTTGTTTACATTATTATTTACTAAGGAATTCAGATTGTTTATCGAATGTGTTAATTGTCCAACCATAGGTGTTGAAAGATCGAAAAATGAAATGCCACCACTATAGGTGCACACCCATATACGTTTATTCTGGTCGTTAAAAATGTCATAAACTCCATTTCCCCTTAAGGATGATGGGTCATTTACATCTTCTTTATACACCTCCAAAACTTTGGTTGCATTTTTGTTCAATTTCCAAATGCCTTGTCCATCTATCCCAACCAAGATAGTAGAATCGGAATTTGTCTCTATTGCCAGGATTGGTTGTTTCGGAATGACGCTTGTTTGTACCCTGGACATACTATTTTTATTCAAATTATAACAAAACAATCCGTTTGAAACTGTTCCAATCCAAAGTTTTTTCCCTTTAACATCATAGTGAAACCTGGAAACATTCAAATTAAATTTTTCACTGTATCTGAAAATACATTTCAGCTTCAAACTCTGTTTATTGAATAACCAAATACCATCCTGTTTGTCCATAAACATTTGGTGGGAATTATACCAAACCAGTCGATTTGCAGATCCTGAATTTTGAATAAGTGAAAGATGACCTTTTTGATATCGAAATAAACCAAATGAACTGGCAATCCAATAGTAGCCGGAATCATCTAAAAGCACACTGTTTACAGATAGATATCTATTATTTAACACTTTTGTCATGCTAACCAATAGATCAAATCGATCGCTTATCGAGTTATAAATAAATAGCTGACCATTATTCGTATAAGCCAATAGACCTGATGCAGTATAAACAAGTCTTACCGAAATGATATCAGTATTCTCATAAGGTAGTCTATAAATATGGTAGTTATCACCTGCAAGTCTTAAGATACCTGTTTTGGAGGAAGTCCAGATAAATCCTTTTTTATCTTTGCATATAGAATTTGTCTCTCGCATTGTAATACCGTACAGAGAGTTGATGCTATAGAACTTTACGTTTGAGGAATGTGATGAAAAAATTATTAGCGAGAGAATCGCAATCAGTAATTTATTTCTCATTTTAGATGATATTTTCATGCCAAATTGAACTTATGCAGTAAATCAGGCTTGTATATGAAGTGAAATTTAAGGTTAATCTTTTAAATTGAATATAGACAAAGATAAGAATCTTTCCTTGAAAACAAAAACAGAAACTTTACTCCTAACAAAATTACATTGATGCTTATAAATACAATTAATTATTGAAATCGGATATGTGACGACTCAAATTTTAGCCTTAACCCATTTTTGTACAAAAGAATAAATATCCCGTAAAATGGCAGGATGATAGCAAAAACAGAGCTATTAAAAATCGAAATGTGCATATACCCGAATTAGAACTATCTCGAACGCGTTCTTAAAGTCCTAAATTATTTCAGTATGAAATATCTCTTTACATGAAGCTATTTTGGGTCTAAAGTGTAATAAGTGAGACTTCAGAGAGGGTTGGTTGGGGGTTGAGAGATCTTACACCCACTGAACCCTCAATCAACCCTCAACCAACTATGCCACGAAAAACTTTGTGGGTAACGACCTATCAGGGTTATTGGCTTATCCATTTAGTTAAATAAAAGGGAACGTGAACATTTCCAATTATTCTAATTATCAATTTTTTATACTTATTTTAAATTTGGTAGTAATGATTTAATTCAATCTTTTCAGAATTTGGATTGAATTCCTTTTTCCTGTACTATGCAATTTAATCATATTTAAATTATATACTATTTTATAATTATCTGAGAAATTATCGATTTAGTAGCGTTGAATACTTGTACTTCCGGATCGGCAGTCCATAAATCCTCAACTAAATATACAGGCTTTTTCATTTGATAGATTTGTATCTGGTTGCCATCTTAATCATTTCATCAACCACAGGCTTGCGCTTATTATTGCGGTCAAAGAGTAAGGGATAATCTTTTCTGCCACGGATCGGGAAGCCATTCAACCATGTTTCGGCATCGTTTAGACCCCAAACAGTAACGCGATCAACTACATCATCATATTTAAGGAAGAGTTCAAACATATCCAGAATGCGTTTATTCCACTTCTGTTGAATAGAATCCGGCACTCCTTCACGGTATGGATCCATTTCCTTTGAGTATCCAAAATTTGCAGACACGTTTGCGCCATTATAAGGACTTGGAAGAACTGAAATGTCCCATTCAGTAATAAGTATATGAACACCTGCATCCTTAAGTTTTTTGTAACTGGTTTCCGTAGCCTCAAGAGTCGGAGTATTCAAATGCATGTGTGACTGTGAACCAACAGCATCTATTCTACAGCCTGCTTCTTTGAGTTCTTTCACCAATCCTACAATCCCATCACATTTGGCAGGATTCTCGACATTGTAATCGTTATAATACAGCTCGGCATTAGGATCAGCCTCATGAGCAAACTGGAAGGCATATTTGATGAAATCCTTGCCCAAAATCTGGTAAAATTTGCTTTTACGGTATTTCCCGTTGTCTTCAAAAGCTTCGTTGACAACATCCCAGCCTTTTATCCGCCCTTTATAACGTCCAACAACTGCAAAGATATGTCGGCGCATACGATCTTTCAGAACTTCGGGAGATACATCTTTCCCATCTGCATCAACAAACATCCATCTGCCTATTTGAGAATGCCAGATAAGACAGTGACCGGTAATAGTTTGTTCGTTTTTTTCTCCAAAAGCAACAAATTTATCGGCATCATCCCAAAAGAATTTGTTCTCTTCAGGTTCTGTAGGTTGGGGTTTCATACAATTTTCAGGAACAATTGCACTGAATTCATTAGCAATTAATTCTGATTCGTCGGGGTTAACACCGTTGACTTGTTGCATATTGACAGCTACACTAAACAAAAATTTACCTTTTGTAGCCTCTGCTAATGTATTTTGAGCCAATGTGTGAAACGATGTGAGAAAAATTACAGCAGTAATTGTGATAATAATTTTGATCTTCATTTATTTATAATTAAAATATTATAGTACTTATTCTCACAAGCGTCAAAACTATAATTGTCAGATAACTGTGGTACAGCCTTATTGAAATTTTATAGTTTTATTAAAGGATATTTATTAGTACAAGTTACTTTTTATTAGCCCTGCGGGTTTTCAACTCCGCTTCAATCTTTATTTCCATTTTTTTATCAATTGTATAGAAGAACAGCAAGCCAAAACCGATAAAGAATGTAATTGATGGAAATATACTCACGAGTAATCTTGCTCCATCAGCTACTGAATCAGGTTGAATAGTTGCGTGCCCTACAACTGCACCTTCTTTAGAAATATATCCATATAAACCTAAAATCCACGTCACTAAAGCACCTCCGATTGAGAGGCCTGCTTTAAGTCCTACCATCATTGCAGAAAAAATAATTGCTGTTGCTCTACGATTGGTTTTCCATTCTGAATAATCGGCAACGTCAGCAATCATGGCCCAAAGAATAGGAATGGTAATTCCATAGAAGAATCCATGTAGAATTTGTGAGCCGAACATCAACAACACATTCTCTGGTTTGAAAAAGAAAAATATCAGGATAAAGAAAGTCGCAATAAGCAAACCATATTTATAAACGTCACGCTTGCCATATTTATCTGCAAGCCTTTTCGACAATGAAATTCCTAAAATCTGAAAAATAATACCTCCTGCATTGAACAACCCAAAACCTGCAGCTACCGGATCTGATCCAAAGAAATTGACTCCTATGCTGGATAAAGCAGAAAGAACAGGGCTAATAAAACTAGCCAAAGCTGCCTTATCTACGTAATTATTAAAATAATACACATATGAACTTCCTTTCATTGAAAGAGTAATGAACACTAAAACCGTTAAACCGAGCATTATTAACCAAGGTTTATTCTTTACAAGGTCAGATAGATCATCTTTTATTGAAGATTTTTGTTCTACTGTAGGAACGATACGTTCTTTGGTGGTGAAAAATGTTATCAGTAACATAACAGTACCTACAATTGCCATCCATGTCATTACTGACTCAATCCCGACAGCCTTATCACCATGACCAGCATATTCAATAATAGGTAACATAAATACCTGTACAAAAAACTGAGCAAACATTACTGCCACAAAACGGTATGATGAAATACTGTTTCTTTCGCTCATATTGCCGGTTATTACACCACTCAATGCAGAGTATGGCAAGTTACTCGAAGCATATAGCAATAATAGAAGTGAATAGGTTACAGCAGCATAGATAAGTTTCCCTTTGTATGCGAAATTTGGTGTTGAAAAAGCAAGAAGTGCTACAACTCCTAAAGGAATAGCCGTATATAGTATCCAAGGTCTGAATTTGCCCCATTTTGTTTTGGTTCTGTCAGCTAAAACTCCAATTATAGGATTAAATATAAATGCTGCAATCAATCCTACAACAAGCATGACAATGGAAGCATCTGTGCTTTTAAGTCCATAAATATCGGTGTAGAAATAAGCTAAATAGGTAATTAATGTCTGGAAAACTAGGTTTGCAGCTAAATCACCTAAACTGTATCCTATCTTTTCGAAAACCGATATTTTTTGAGAGTTACGATCCATTTCTATTTAATATTTATTGATTATTTTAGTTGTTTTAGAAGGGTTAGATGATAATCCTTTATCGCTTTTATTTTGTCAGGGATGTCTGACAGCTATCCCTGAGCGCTGAATAATCATCCTGAAATTTCATAGGCATTTTTAGAATTGAATCTAAATTAAATAACAGTGGGATAATGAGATATTATGATATACAGTATTGAGTAACTTTTTTGACTTTACAAACAATGTGGTATCCTGAACAGGCCTTAAATCAAAAACTTAACTTTCCAAACAAGTAAGCTTGATCAATTTTCGTTTTTTTTTACTTTCTTGTAAACTAAAAAAACATACCAATTATCTATACGAATACGAATTCCTCAACCAGATTATTTTAGACTTCAAAAATATGAAATTAATATATGGTCGGTTTTCAAAATGGGATATTCTAATTCTAATTTTAGATATAAAGGAGCCGGAATTTAACAGTGAATTACATCAAAATCACATATTATCAATAATCTTATTGAAATAAACCTTCATATGGATTCATGGACAATTAGTCTGATAATAATATTATTCTGAAAGTTTCAGGAAGTTGATCGTGATATATACATTTTCAATCACCTAAGAAAAGCGTGAAATACAAAAATCACAAGAAATGGATTAATGTATATACTAAAGTCTAAAATAAAGAATTTGTAAAATAGTTATTGTTGTCCGATAAAAGTTTCCAGGTAAAATAAAAAGGAGCCAATCTTTGCAGATTAGCTCCCAAAATGTATACTTGAAACATATTACCATTCATCAAATCAGTTCATTATTTAAACAGGTGTGGTGCAAATTCACGCAGACTTCTTCTCCATGACTGCCATTCGTGTGCCGTCTGAGGTGAAATATAGGAAATACCTTCGATTCCTACTCTGTTCCATTCTTCTGCTGCAGTACCAATTCGCGATGAGCCGCCTTCTTTGCTTCCAAAACTCATAAATACGACTTTTACTTTCTTTTTGAAGGAATCGATATCTTTAATTTCAGTTGGAGAGAAAGTTCCACTACTAAACATACCAACATACGAGAACACAGCGGGATTGGCAACTACTATAGAATGAGTTTGCATACCTCCCATAGACAATCCTGCCATTGCACGATGTGCCTGATCCGGAATGACGCGATAATTAGATTCGACATATGGAATTAAGTCATCAAGAAGTATTCGTTCAAACTTTCCTGTAATATTCATTCCACCTATAGGACTTCCGGAACGTGGAGAATTTGCAGCCGGAGTTGTTTGTCCGGGAACAGGAGCTGTTGAAGCACCTGTAGGTTTTGGTACACGTGGAGTACCTCCGAAATTCACGCTACTGTTTTCCATAACAATGATAAAAGGACGTGATTTACCTTCGGCAATCAGGTTATCCATTATCAGGTTTGTATGCCCCTGATTACCCCAACCTGTTTCGTTTTCACCCATACCATGTTGTAGATACAAAACAGGATAACTTTTGAAATTATCTTTTTCATATCCAGGCGGTGTATAAATATAAATGCGACGAACACTGTTGGTGGTTTTTGAAAAATAATGATTTTCGCGCAACTGACCGTGAGGAACATTCTTCAATGCATAGAAATCCTGATCTTTTGCAGGAATTTCAATACCACTGCCCCAACGGCTGGCTCCGTAATAATATAAACTTCCCGGATCAGGAACTGAAGCTCCATCTATATTGAGCTGGTAGTAGTGAAAACCTTCATCTTGTGGAGCAGACTCACCAGTCCAAACACCTTTGTCATCTTTCATCAAGTCGTATTTTACACCACCAATATCCAGTTGAACTTTCAATGCCTGAGGTGCAGAAATGCTTACACGCACTCTACCTTCAGAATTTACCTGTGGAAATTTATGTTCTTGCTGAGTAGTTGGCGTTGTTTTGAAATCTTCTACAATGGCTGTCTGGTTAGTCTGAGCCATAGAGATTATGCTCGTACAAGAAGATAGCAACAGAATAGCTAGTGATTTGTATTTCATGATAATATTTTTTGATGTGTATTAGATAAGAAGAGTCAATGATTATTTAAAAAGAAGTGGAGCCAGTACACGCAAACTGCGACGCCATGTTTGAAACTCATGACGGGTATTCTCTGAGACATATGAAACAGCATTAAAACCGGCTGTTTTTAGTGTAGCTTCTGCATTCTTGATACCATCGGGGTTTTCGAAACTACCGCAACTCATGAAGATAAGTTTCACATTAGATTTGTCTTTGATTTCTGCTGGAGTATAGGTACCTCCACTCAACAGGGCGTAATATGAGAATACATCAGGTTTAGCAAGTGTAATTGCATGAGTTTCAAAACCACCCATAGAAAGACCGCCCATTGCACGATGAGCTTGGTCTGCAATTGTACGGAAATTAGCATCAACATAAGGAATCAATTCATCAACCAGAACTGTCTGAAATGGAACGACACTGAAACTTCTGATAGTACCTGGTCTGGCATCATTAGTCATTCCATAAGTCATCACAATGATAAAAGGTTTGATTTTACCTTCTGCAATCATGTTGTCCATGATAAGATTGGCATGTCCCTGGTTACTCCAGGCAGTTTCATCTTCTCCCCAACCATGTTGTAAATAAAAAACAGGATAGCGTTTATTTGCATCTTTGTCATATCCAGGAGGAGTATAGATAAAAGCTCTGCGTGAGGTATTTGTACTTCTTGATGGGAATAGAACCTGTTGTACATTTCCATGAGGCACATCTTTTAGAGCATAAAAATCCTGATCATGAGCAGTTATTTCAATTCCACTTTCCCAACGGGTAGAACCGTAGAAATTCAGAGTACCCGGATCGTTAAATACACCACCATCTATGGTTAAGTGGTAATAATGGAAACCTTCTTCCATTGGTCCAGAGGTTGTTCCCAACCATGAGCCATCTTCTGCTTTTACGAGAGGAGTTCCACCTTTCGTACCACCGAGTCCAAGGCTTACTACAATGCTTTGTGCCTGAGGTGCTACTATACGAAAACGCGCATAACCTTGTGAATTTACTTTCGGGTACTCTTGCCCCGGTTGATTGACAGAAGAAGGCTTGAAGTCTTCAATAATTGCAGTCTGATTAGTCTGAGCTAAGCTGAATAAGCTGGTAGATACTGCCATTGCAAAAATAACTAATAGTTTGTAATTCATTGTGATAAATTTATTTAGTATTTTTTATAATAGATTTTAAATCTTTTTCTAGTAAAAAAGCTGTACCAATGATTCTAAATATGTGCTTATTAGTATTCTATTTTTTGTTCTGTCCATGTTGGTCCGGAAATATAAAACATTCCATCCTTATAAGTCACAGGTTCTATTCCCATTTGAGGGGTTAATTCCCAGGATTGAAAAGTCTGACTATATGGGTATGGACGTTTTTCGTACATGAAATAATGACATGAGCTCCATAATTTACCATCTGGACCTTCAAATATTGAATTATGTCCTGTTTCGCAATACGGATCAGCAGTATCCTCAAATTTCAATTTACTGGGGCGATATTCTTTTTTTCTTGTACCAAAAATTGGTTCGTTTGAAGCCAGTTCCCATGGACCAAGGGGCGATCTAGATTTCAACAGTCCAACTTCATAGCCTCTACTCCAAGTAGAGAAAAACATAAAGTAGATACCATCTCTTTTTAATACAAAAGGGCCTTCAATTCCTCCAGTGATCCAATCAGGATATCCCTGTTGGTTTTTATCCAGAAATTTTTGAATTGGAGTAATCAGTTTCCCGGTTGCCAGGTCTATTTTTGCCTGGAAAAGTCCGTTGCCACTACAATAGAGATAGGTTTGTCCATCTTCATCTTCAAACAAAGTTGCATCATTGTTATATTGAGGAGTCAGAGGACCATTAACTAATTTATACGGACCTGTTACTTTCTCTGACACAAAAAGCCACACACTATGCGTGTTCATTCCTTTTGGATCTTCTTTGGTGACTTTTCCACTATTTACTGTAAGCCAGTACTTATTCTTTATGAAATGAATTTCTGGTGCCCAAAATCTGCCATTGTAAGGACATTCTTCGGTAAGTTTACTGGCATCAATAATCCATGAATGCTGCTTCCAATGAACTAAATCATCAGAAACCAATAAACGAACGCCTGGATTATGCCCTGTCCAGACAGGATTAGAGGTGCCGGTACAATACCATAGATTGCCCACCTTAATAATGCAATGGTCACGCATAGATATGGCAGTATCTCTTGTTATCGGGTTTGTATAGCGAAAAACGTGCATGGGTTTCCCGGATATTGAATGACTGATATCTTTCTGAGCTTGGGCAAAATAAGTACATGATATAACCAATAACCCAATAACCCAATATATGTTTCTTTTCATAATCATTGTACAAATACTTTCCTGCATTATTTAATTTAAAACTACTCAAAACTTATCCAATCAACTTCCACCGGATTATTATTAGTTGATGATACTATTAAATTTTGAACTCCTGGTTTTAATTTAGAAATAGATGCTTTCACCGTTTGCCAAACTTCTCCTTTTGAAATATTTACTTTAGCTACAACAGGTCCGTTCATGCTATTCAAGTGAACTAATATACTACCTCCTGTTTTTGAAATAGCTTTAACTATAATTGATTTATAGTTTTTCTTACCAAAATCAACAGCATTAAATTGAATCCAGGCATCTTTTGCTGCGAAAATAGTTTTCCAACCTTTAAACGTATTCAATGTATCAATAAACTCCACTGCTATACCTTTATTACCTATATTGCTGAATCGGTCAATCTGAATTTCCTTTGATGCATTAACTAAACCTACTCCACGAAAAGTCGGAATCACTTTCTTAATAGTGCCGTTGGCATTAAAGAACAGACTGTCAATTCTAACAGAACGGTTTTTGTCGAACTTAGGCGAGTAATCTTTGTCGTGGTAGAAGAGATACCATTGTCCTTTATATTGTACGATGGATTGGTGATTTGTCCAACAACCGGAAGCAGATTCGTCCATGATTACACCACCTGGTATGTATGGTCCCATGGGGCTATCGCTGATGGAATATTCCAGACGTTCGATTTTATTCTCAACATGTGGATACGTGAGATAATATTTACCATTAAGTTGGAAGGTAAACGGACCTTCGATAAGTCCTTTGGCAGGGAGATTGGCAATGGTATTCACTTCGCCTTCAACTTCAATCATGTTCTCATTGAGTTTGGCTACGCTTATTTTTCCTCTGGCTGTAAAAATATATACAGACCCATCTTTATCCAAGAGTACGCAAGGGTCAATACCTCCTATACCAGTTACCGGCTTATCCAACACAGTATATGGACCTTCAGGTTTGAAGGCAGTGGCAATACCAATTTTACCGTCGACAGGAAAATAAAAGTAGTATTTGCCATTTTTGAAAACACAGTCAGGAGCCCACATATTATAGTTGGTTTTAGTAAGCCAGGGGACTTTGGTTTGCGTAACAATGACGCCGTGATCAGTCCAATCGGTAAGATTCTCGGAAGAAAACACATGATAATCTTCCATACAAAACCAGTCTTTACGTAAGTTTTTATCAGCTGGAGTGGGTATGTCATGTGAAGGATAAAGATACACTTTATCATTAAAAACTCTTGCTGTCGGATCGGCACTAAACTGATTTCGAATAATAGGATTTTGTGCATTGACACCGAGTATAGACAATATAATTCCAATACTCAATAAAAAATAGCATTTACGATTTTTCATTTCACAGTGTCTTAATTTAGCTATTAGATTTAATCAATCAGTTTCTGAGCTTCTTGCTGAAATTTATTGTTTTGTAATCTTATCTTCTATACGGTAATAATCAAAATCTACAAAACCACCTGGTGTTTTCGTTGAATAGTTGAATAAACCAAAGCGATAGCCCATAAAGTGTGGCATTGAATATTCCATTTTAAGTTGAGACCCAATTGAGGTCCACGATTTTCCATCAAGACTATAGAAGAAATACCCAATATCAGTTCTATTTCTGAAATCGCATTCAGCCTTCAGATAAACAGTTTTCTGAGTTAATGGAACACTTTGTGCTTCAACAGGTCTGCGACTTTCGCCATTTACCATTACAATTGATTTGACACCATTGATAAACTTAACCCCTACCTGTCCGAATTTTCTCTGTAAAAGTGCAAGACCTGCAAAATCACCTTCTTTCATGTTTGTAACATCAATTGATGTAATACCCGAAGATACCGGACCAATTGTT
>Ga0302203_1000443_pt1 | contig 16637 bp, 11 predicted proteins | sample II_Fen_E1_1_FD_194576 | JGI IMG/M metagenome (GOLD analysis project Ga0302203, IMG submission 194576) | Peat permafrost microbial communities from Stordalen Mire near Abisko, Sweden - II_Fen_E1_2 | ecosystem: Environmental > Terrestrial > Soil > Wetlands > Permafrost | place: Sweden: Abisko...
GTTACATTATCGAACTTGGGTGCAATAGGAATCAATACCGGTGATTTGCCCCAGTTAAGCATGGCATCAAGGCTGCCTGTCTTTTCCAGTATTTCACGCGTTACACCCAGTCGTTCCAACTGTTTCCAGTCGATTCGGCTTTCATCAATGGGTTGATAGGTCTGTTTTGTTGAAATTTCATCTGAAGATACGCGATGTTTATCAAGCGTTTCTTTGTTCAAGGGATTTTCCGGCTGTTTCAACATTTCCTGTAAAAGAGCAGACATACCTTCAACCAGCTTAGCAGGGACTTTAAAAAATTGGAAGTGGGTAGGATCTTTATACTGTCGGTGAAAGTTGGAGAAAAAATTGTCCAACACATTGCCCTGCTTGTCAAGTTTCAGAAAGAGGGCTTCATTTTTCTTATTTGGGCTTTGAGTCTTTAATTTTCCTTCTTTGCCCATTCCTTCGACAACCTTTAATTTATTGTCCTTTTTGTCTGCGACCAACAGAACATCCTGGTCATTTAAATTCTCGTTCATAACTTTACTTTTTTAATGGTGAATACTTTATTCGCCGGTAAAGTTATGTTTGTAAATCAAGCTATTATCATGTTATGTGCATGCTGTCGTTGTTTGGCAGAGGGTGGCGTTGAGTGGCTGAGAAGTTGTTTTCTCAAACTAGCAATGAATATTTTTTACAAGTTTGATTTTACATGAACAGAAACTATTAATCTCCAATTGGATAAAATAAGGACTTTCAAAACAAATGTCAATTATCTAAAATAAACTGCTATCTTTGCTAAAATTAGCTGGTAGACTATTTAGCAAAAAAATTATTATTTAGTCCTCTGAAAAGATGTTTCTCATAAAAACGCATGAAAACAAATATTTGTGTTTTGAGATCGCATAAATAATGCTCATAAAGAAATAGATAATATGACTTTGAAATACAAATAAAAACACCAATTAAGACTTAGATAACTTTAAAATACTATTATGATACAACAATTTCTCACCAACAATCTCATTCAAATTTCTGAAGATGGTAATGTAGATAAATTACAAAAAGCAAGTACTTCACTTGAAAAAAAATTACTAAAGAGCAAAAGTAAAATAATAGCATTTACATTAATTGCCTTAGATCCAGAAATACCAGTATCCGATCCAAATGTACAAGAGGTACAACAACTTATTATTGATAATTGGAAAACATTTACTTCAAACTGCAAGGATACCCCACTAACTTATATTAGAGCGGTTATTCTTGAAACGCTAGAAAAGTTAACTTCTGACATTAATGTAGCTAATGTTGTGTTTTTATGTAGTAGAAATATCAGAAAGCATCTTAACCTAAAAGGGAAAGAAAAGGAAATAATTACCCAGTTTATATCTGATTTAGGGAACAAAGTTGAATTAGCAGCAGCTGAAATTTGGTCGATTCAAAGAGACTCAAAATTTCAAGAATTAAAAATTGAGATTGCAAAAATTCCAAATATTACTATTGATATAGCTACATTAGAAAAAGTACTAATGGCAGCCATAGGTCATTCCGGTTATGGTGAAGGTGGAGAAAACCCACACTGGACTAATTCACCAGCACCATGGGCAAAATTTTATTCTCAAAAAGCCTCTACAGGTATTATAGATACAATTAAATCGCTAGTTAATAAACAAATTTCATTAGCTAATGATTCTAATAGTAAAATTCAGGATTCACTTAATGACTTTCTTAATTTATTATTGAAGGAAAGTTTAAATCAAAAAAACTCATTGCATTTGAGATCTGAGCTATTATGGTGGAAAGAGGCTTGCTACTCTAAGATATTAAATGACAGCTATAAAAATGCTCAAAATGGATTATTACAATTAATACTTGCACTAGATTATACCTCATTTGTACCATTCATTTATCCACAAAGTGCTGATTATTTTCTTAAAGAAACACATGCTGGAATAATTTCAGTTGAAGATAAAAAAATAAAACTATCAGAGATTTTTAAATCTATCGACAGTTCAAAAGAAACACTAAAAGAATATATAGGTGAGGAATCATTTGAAATTGAAAGAGTTTCTTTAACTCAATTTGTTAAAGGTTATGTTTATGGGAAATATTCCATTAAACAATTGAAAGACATTGTAGGAATATCGGATAATATAGAACTGACATTAAGTGAATTTACACTTTGGTTATTTCATGATTTGCAGGTGTTGAACTATTTAAAAAGTAAATAATAATGGAAGGAAAATGTTCAAACCCAGACTGTCCTGCTCCTATATCATGTCATGATGGTCATGAAGATTATACTCAATGTCCGAATTGGTCAAAGCATCATGTTGAAGATGTTAAAAAAACCACAAATCAGAAAAAGACAAATAAATCAACTCAAATATGGACAGGTGAGCCTTTTACTATTAACGATATAAACTTAATAAGCTATCGTAATAACCCTATTATTATTGGATTAGCTGGAAAGGCAAAAGCTGGCAAAACGACTTTCTTAGCAATGCTTTATACACTTTTATATGATGGAGGTAGATTTGAAAAGTTTGGATTTTCAGGTACAAAAACCTTGTTAGGTTTGGACAAACTTTATGATAAATTAAAAGTGAAAGATAAAAAAGTTTCGTTACCAGAAACTACTCCTTCAAGTTATCTACGCTTATTGCATTTGGCATTAAGAAATATAGAAAATCGGTTAATTGATGTATTAATAACAGATGCTTCTGGTGAGGTGTTTTCAACTTGGTCGCAAAATAAGGATGATGAAAATGCTGAGAATGCTCGTTGGATATATGACAATTCGAATGGTTTTATATTGTTTATTGATTGTGATGATTTAATTAAAAGGAAGAATCAAGCAAAAACTGAAATAATTGATATCGCGGAAATGCTTAAAAGTGATTTGAAAGAAAGACCAGTTTTAGCTGTCTGGTCAAAAGCTGATTTAAAAGGAGAGGTACATCCAACTATTCGAGATTCATTGAAAAATGAACTTTCTGAAATTTTCAACAAATACTTTGAAATTGATATAAGTAATTTCCCTTCTAAAAATCCAGACGAAATAGTTCATAAAAACAATCTTAAAACAATAGATTGGTTACTTGATAATATTATTATACCTGCGGGGGATAATATCGTTATATCTAATGAATATGTAAATGATATATTTCTAAATTACAAAGGAAAATGAATAAACAACTACTTATCATAGGGAAACCACATTCTTCCAAAACTGTTTTTCTTTCTCAATTTTATTCTAGGTTACAAAAGAAGAAAAGTAAGTTGAGTTTGTATAAAGCAGTAGTTGATTTAAGTCCCATATCTGGGGCACGCGAAGCACTAGCGAATGGTGATGAACCTGAAGCCACAAACACCCTAAAATCTGAATATTTCTATCTTCCAATTCAGACATCAGACGGAATGAAAATTGATTTACAATGCCCAGAATACGGAGGTGAGCAAGTCGATGGAATTATTGATAATAGAGAGCTAGATAAAAACTGGAGTGAAGCTATAAATACAAGTGATAATTGGATTTTTTTTATTCGCTTAAATTCAGTTAACCATTCAACAAACATTAGTTCGATAGAGATTACCAAAGATAATCCACCCAATTTAGGAAATGACATATCAAATGAATATAGATTGTCCGATCAATCTTCTTTAATTGAATTGTTACAATTAATACTTCACTATAAAGGTTTTAATTATCATTTAAAGAATCAAAAAGTCAAGTTAACAATTGTGCTAACATGTTGGGATGAGTTGAAAACTAACGAGAAACCAAAATCCATTCTTGAATCGAGACTACCTTTATTGTTAAATTTTATTGAATCGAATTGGGATAGGCAGTTTGTCAAATACATAGGTTTATCAGCATTAGGATTCCCTTTAAATTATCCTGAGAACAAAGAAAAATATCAAATAGAAGGTCCAGAAAGTTTTGGATATTTAGTGAATGATGATGGACAGAAAACAAATGATATAACAGAACTAATTATTGAGGCATTATAGTGGAAATAATAATTCATCAAATTATTTGTGGTGAGGATGATAAAGGAGGATATGGCTTGCTTAAGTCTACTTTATCAGATTTAAAACTCGCAAAAAAAATAGCTTTTAATACTGATATTCAGGAGCAAACTGGAAATTATCAATGGATTTCAGCAATACGTGGTTTTGTTGTAGATGATTATTTTCTTATAATGAAAACATTTCCAGATAGATCCACTGATGTTAGACCTGGAAGAGTTTTTTCTCATGTTCTTTTAATTCCAAAATCAGATTTAATTAATATTGTAAATTTAATACCAATTCTTGAATTACTTCCTGTTGAGATAGACAAAGAAATTAATGTTGTGCCAATTTTCTATAAAGAAGAAAGTAATTTTGTAACAGATACATCTTATTCTTATCAAGGGCGCTTCAATAAGGTTATTCATGGTTATGTAAACGCCCAAGATTGTTCAAAAACAATCATCTGGGTTGGAGTAGAAAATTTTGATACAGCATTATCGCTTTTTTGGAAAATTCTATCTGTTGAAGAAAAAGAAGTATTGAATTTCGGGTTAAATTTCAATGCAGATGCCATACCCAAAGGAAAATTTAACTTTATAAATATACCTGAAAATATTGAAAGCAAGTTTTTAAATAAGGGATATTGCTTGGTCCGTAAAAATGACAGTTATGTATTAACTAAAATATTTGAACAACTAATTGCAGGTGATCCTAAAGCTTATGAAAGAATAAGCAAGTTTAAAACTAAAATCGAAACAGGTGATTTGTCTCGAGATGCTGTTAATAATATTGGAAAAGTTTTAAATACATTTGAAAACATTGATACTATTTCTGATTTAAAGAGACTAAATACATTGTCTCATGTTGTAGCAGAATATTCTCCTCTAAAAGATAAAGGAGTTCCATTTAAAGCAAAATTACTTGATAAAATATGCGATTTAGTTTCTTTTTGTGATGTTAGTGAATTACATATAGTTAAGACATTCAAAACAAACAGTTTTGAGAGTAGTGAAGAAAAATTATCACAATCCATTAATAAGTGGCTTGAAAATCTTTTATTTTCAGAAAAAGAAACTAGGACAAAAAATTATTCACTGCTGTTTGATAAGTTGAATGGGAATAGTAATTGGTGGACTGTGAATATAAAACATCAACTTGATGTTTTTCTTTTATCAATTGATGCAAATAAGGCTTTGATAGTAATGAATTGGCTAAATCAAGATATATCGATTTTAGACATTATTGAATCAGCAATTGATAGCTCCTCCGAATCAGAAAATTCTTTTACAATTCAATTAAACAGTCGTTATAACAAATCTCATTTTCAAAGTCTACAATCATTAGCATTGAATAGAAAATGGCTTAAATTTCATGCAAAATTGATGATTCTTGAATACTCATTTGAGCAAGCATTATCAAAACAATTAGTTGTAGATAACAATGACGATTATTTTGAAGGTATAAATGAACTAATTACTAACAGACCTCCAATTTCTGTTATAAGTTTTACTATAAATAATGGAGATAATAGATTGATCGAAGTTTGTGGTGAATATTGCCATAAAGACAATTCCCTTCTAAATAACATTGATGTCTCAAATTTTTATTGGCAAGAGATCTGGGTTTGTGCTATAAATCGAGGTAATGAATTGAATGATGGTGTACTCAATCCTATAGAAAAGGTATTTCAGTTATTCGATTTAATTATTGATGGAAAAGAATATAATAAAGATCTAATAGACATAATTAGTGAATCAGAATTTGGTAATATCTTGGATTATCCTAGAAGAAATATTTTGTGGGAAAGATTATCTGAAAAATCAATTAAAAACTTCATAGAGAAAACATCGAGTAAGTTACTTGAGTTATTAAGTATTAATCCTACGCACGTTGTTCCAGATGATAAAATATTATCTGATTACATAATCTCAAATGGAATATCGACATTCTTATATTATAATAGAAATAAAGTAAGATCTGTTTTGCCTATATTCTCCAAATACTCCCAATTAAATGAACGCGTTTTGAAAGATTACGTATATAATCATTCACAATCAATTGATGCAACAGATGCTGTTCAATTAGGAAGATTAGTACAATCAAGAAGATTTAGTTCAGTAGCTGAAGTAATCTATAATAAATCATCTAAACACAATAATTGGAAGTTTGCACTTGAAGAATGCAATCAATTATTAGATTATTTCACAAAAGCATTATTAGCCATTTCGGGGATAATTTCTAACGTCAAAATACCAACCGATGAATGGTGGAAAAGTACCGAAGATATTATTGTTGATCTTTATCCTAATGGACAAGCTATCAAAACGATTTGGAACAATGCTGGTGGTAAGGAATCTGATTTACTTATCAATTCAACTGGAGTAGAGGTTTGGCATGACCTTCTAATTAAACTTAGAAGAGGATTCTTTAAAGACATAAAGATGAATTCATTGTTAAAAGAAATAAAGAAGAATTATTATGACTCCAATGAGAGATTTAAACTGATATACGACCTCCGAAAAAATTACATAAACTAAATAATATGTTACATTTAGAAGCATACAAGGGAGCGAAAATTATTGAAACAATTGAAAACTATTCAATTGTAAAAAGTGAACTCGTGATTGATAACCATGATGCAAATTCTTGTTCTGAGAGTTATATTATAGAAGACAAAGAGTTTTGGTATAAAGTTACTAATAGTCAAAATGAGTTTTGGAATAAGAAGTTTTCATTTTATCATTTTGTCGTGAGTGATTGGGTTGCGCGAGTTCCTGGACTTTTCTGGACTGAATATTCTGAAGAAATTCGTAAACATTCAGAACAGGATATTGCTATTAAAAGTAAAGATTGGATTGTATTTCACCCTCCTGGAAAATCAAAGAAAGTTTTAGGTGGGATTGGAACAATTCATTTGCCTCCGAATGATGAAGGAAAAAGACTGATATCTATAACATCAAGTTGTAATGCCTCAGCTGGTATCCCGATACTAATTTATCCTGAAGTTTATGATCTTTTAAATCTTAAGCAAGGTGATGTTGTAGATATTGAAGAGGCAAAATGGCAACAGATGGATATCCCATGGGCAAAAAGATTTGCTTCGACTGAAAGAGTTCCTAGAGGATATTTGATAATCGATTCAATTGATCAAATAAGAATTTCACGTAATGAAAATGTTCCAGTATTATATCATCCGTTTTCAATAATGGAATATCAATCGAAAGATGCTCTTTTATACGACTTTGTATATCTATCCCTTGATTCTAAAGTAAAAAATCAAAGAAGAGAGATTGAAACATTCTTTAATGATTATGCTAAACAAGAAAATAGAAATGGAAGTTATTTAATTAACCCTGACATTACAAATCCAACATTTGAAACTCAGTACATTTCACCTGCTGATATGCAAAGACCTTCAGAAAAAGCAAAATTAGATTTGATTTTTCAAAGAATTCGAAATACAAGCTTCAATCATACAACATTAGATGAATTAATTCATGTTTTACCATATTACTACAATTCAAGTGTATCTATTTCTACATTATCACAAAGAATTGGGATTAGCCCCGCATTTCTAGCTGATGATAACGCTGCATCTATGTCTGCTCAACTGATAAATTTATGCATTAAGAAAAACAAGACTGAGGAATTAATAGATAGAATGGTCGTAGAACATCCAACAATATTTAGAAACTAACAGATTATGGAATGGACTCCAAGACTTACTCAGCTAAATGATGTATTAAGCGATTTAGTGCCACATCATGAAGGTATTACAAAGTTTGTATTTGCAGCTGGCTTAAAACCACAAATGATAAACTTTAATGGAAATGCATTGGATATTTGGAATAACGTTATTAATGAGGCTAGAAAATGCTCTAAAGTAGATGATTTGATTAATGCAGTTCTGATTAAGTATCCAGATAATCCATTTCTTAAAACAGCTTTAAATCATTCTGATATTGAATACCTATTAAGTCCTAAACTAGATGAAATTAGCAAATGGGAGAAGATTAGCGCAGATACGCTTGAAGTTCTTACGTATAAAAATGACTCACTATTGCCTATTAGTTTTCTAGAAAAAGGGATCGTAAGAAGTCGCTCTGTGGGTAAAGTCGAAATAAAAAAAGATTCATCAAATAAAGTTGGTACAGGATTCCTGTTCAAAATAAAAGGACAATTTGATTTGTTTTTCATGACTAATAGTCATGTTATTAATGATAAATCTGATATAGACTTCACAAGAATAATTTTTGATTATGAAGAAGATGTTCACGGTAATAGCAAAGCATCTAAGAGTTTCAAAATTGATATAAAAGGACCTTGGTACACTTCTCCAGTTGCAGAGCTTGATGTTACAATTTTCAAATTGATTCATTCAGAAGAAATTGATCAATATGGCTATATTCAATTGGATAAAGTAAATGTACAAAGAAATGACTTTGTCAATATAATACAGCATCCCGCAGGCCAATTTAAAAAAATTGCATTATATCATAATATTGTAACTAATACAACCGATAGAACAGTTCAATATCTAACAGATACTATGCCTGGGTCATCAGGTTCGCCTGTCTTTAATTCGCAATGGGAGGTTGTTGCTCTTCATCACAGTGGAGGAGTTCGTAAAACAGATGAGCCTATTATAAATGATTCTAAGTATAGAAATGAAGGTATCAATATTAATAAAATAATTGATTTTTTGACAATAATCTTTAATTAAACATGAAAACAGTAGATAGTATGGGAGGTCACGAAAGTCATTCTCTCGCATTTAAACAACTGTATTTGGAAATGATTAATGCTGGATATGAAAGTGTCTATTTTAAAAATAATGGCAATAATAATTTTGAAGCAATATTAAGAAAAAACAATAGAAATGTCAAATTATCAACAGAAGGCATAAAGTCACCATTATACAAAAGAAAACTATTAACACAATCAAAATTTGGATATCATACATCTATTAAATTAACTTCTAATAAAATCAAAATAGAATCAAACAAATTAAATATAACCCGTGTAATAAATATTGAAAACTTATGTGCAAATTCTGACATCCTACCTTTATTAGAAGCTGATTTCGGAGTTACTCATAAAATTGACGTTGTTTCAAGTAGGAATAACTCTAGACTTCGTAATGCTTCAAACGTAAGAGGTCATTTGTATAAAAATCGTCATGTAACGAGAGCTTCATCGAAATTGAATGAAATTAATCGATTTGACAGAGCTTTGAGAAAACCAGTTTCCACAAATAGAGTACCTGCCTCACAACTATCTGAACTCGAAAGTCACTTTTCAAGTATAGATGAGAATAATTATATTAAGTACGATATTTTATATGGCACAAATAGGGTGACTGAATCAGTTTTGAATAAAGTACAATTTACAAACAAAAGAGACAATCAACTACATTGTGGATCTTGTGTTGTTAGTATACCAACTTCACATAAAACTGGAAAATTGGAAAGACCTGATTGGTTTTCGAAGTTGTTGTTTGAGGAGAGTAAAAATAAGTATTTTACCGTATTAGAGAATAACGAGTTAGTTGAAGCAAAATTTATTGAAACGTTTAAAAGTAAACTTAAAAACTCTTCTGAGAAAGATGTTTTGTTATTTATCCATGGATTTAATGTAAACTTTAATGACGCAATAATGAGAACTGCTCAGTTAGGTTATGATTTAAATTTCAAAGGTGTTGTTACTGCATTTTCTTGGCCATCAGTTGGAAGCCTTTTGGGATATGAAGCAGATTGTTCTACTGCAGATATTTCATCACTGTATTTATGCGATTTTATAAAATTACTTACCAATGGAGATGTAAATAAGCTGCACATAATTGCTCATAGTATGGGAAATGTAGTTTTAACTAAGGCTCTAGAAAAATTAAAAATTGAAGGTAATTATCCAAACAAAAAAATTAATCAAATTATATTAGCTGCTCCGGATATTGATAAAGATGTATTTATTAATCAGATAATGCCGACAATTAAAAGTGATATTAGATTAACATTATATGCATCAAAGAAGGACAATGCTTTACTTGCTTCAAAAAAACTTAGATACAATTATCCAAGAGCTGGAGATGGAGGTAAGAATATCATTGTAATTGATGGCATTGATACAGTTGACGCTTCAAAAGTAGATACAGGTTTGCTCGGACATGGATATTTTGCAAGTACACAGACATTAATAAACGATATTCATATGGTTTTGCAAGGTCTTCATCCAAATAAAAGAATTTTGGACGAGAAAAAGAAAATTATTGCAGGTTTTCCCAAAATTTATTGGGCTTTTAGAAACTCATAGGACAGATAAAAACACAAAGCTAATTTATCAAAAGGATAATCACTATGTAAAAGTGCATAATATTCAGACTTTTAAGCCGCTAAAATTATCAATACCATTATCAAAAAAGCTCTCCCAATCAAAGGAAAGCTTTTTACACTGATAAGAAAACAGCAATTACTTCTTTGAAGCTTCCAACGAAGCTTTTCTGAACTCTTTCAATAGTTTTTCCAAGTCAAGAGAACTTTTACGTGCGCGAGTACCGGCAGCTTTATTGCCTTTCTCAATTTGCAAATTTGCATCTGTAGTCAGAGCTTCAAATTCTGCTTTGATTTTGTTGAATAATTCTTCCATTTTTTTTGAATAATGTTTAGTTTATAATTGGCTGTAGGTATACAGTCGGTATATTTCCTGCAAATATAGTCATTTAAGGATAATTTCAAGATAATATATTCACACTTAAATTTCAAATGTGAATATATTATGAAATTTTCTTATTATTTTTGCTCTGAATTTATATAAGACTTTTTACCTATGGCTGCTCAAATTGGGGATAAAATATTCTACAACGGACAAATACACTCTTTAGCTTCAGAACCGTTATCACCCTACTTATACAGCAACAAAATTGAAAAACTATTTTCCGGAATAAGCTCTGCCTATTATAGGGGATATTGTGCATCTTGGAAAATTGAAAACAAGAAGATCTATCTTTTGAACATCGAATCGCCTATTTCAACAAAAGGCGAAAATACGGATGGAGTCGATGAACCCATTTCAGCAATGAATAAGTTATTTCCCGTACAGACCGAGGTTTTTGCTGACTGGGTTAACGGAAAGATTAAGATTCAATCGGGCAAAGTATTGCAATTTGTAAATAAGGGATATGAATCTGTATATGAAAAAAACATATTTCTAAAATTCGAAAATGGAGTTCTTGTTGATGAAAAAGTGGCTCTCAATACTCCAGATGAACAATAACATCAAATTACAGCTTAAAACTCGAATAAATATAGACAAGTTTCCTGTTCACTATCACTATCAAAACCTAACATGGTTATAATCCCTGACAAATAAAATGATTGTCGGGGATTTTTTCTTTGGAATCTGATACCTGAGAAGAATGGTTTCCGTTTTCTTTATTCAGTTTTGAAATAATATAGTCCAACTGTTGCATATTTCACATATATCGACTACTTTTGTGAAATACAACTCAAAATAATATGACTCAATCAACTGATAATAAAACAATAGAGTTCATAAAGTATAGGGCAAAGGGTAAAATATATTTTCTGGATGATTTTGCTTCTATTGGCAGTTCTGAATCTATCAGAAAGAGCCTTTCTGTCTTGGTGAAAAAAGGCACACTTGTACGTTTAACTCAAGGTATTTATCTATACCCAAAAATTGATGCCGAATTTGGTATTTTGTATCCATCTGTAGATGATGTATGCAAGGCTATAGCCAAAAGAGATAAAGCAAGGATTGAACCTACTGGTGTATTTGCACTTCATAGTTTGGGCCTGTCAACTCAAGTACCGGTGAATGTGGTTTACCTGACAGACGGTATTCCGCGTAAGATAAAATACGGAAACCGTTTTATCAAGTTTAAGAAAACTGCACCAAAAAATCTATCGATGAAAGGTAAAGTAAGTGGTTTGGCAATTGCAGCATTAAAACAACTAGGCAAAAATGGGATTACACCGGAAGTGCAACTTCAACTTACTAAAGCACTGAAAAAAGAATCTCCCGAGAATATAAAACATGATATTCAATTAGCACCTGAATGGATTTCAAAACTGATATTATCACTCATAAACTAAATTCTCAAGAAATGAATTGGACAGATTTATCTAAATCAAGACGAGTAGATTTGTTGAAGCTTCTCGAAAACAGAACAGGTTTAAATGCCAAATCAATTGAAAAAGATTGGTGGGTTACATTGGCATTGAAAGCTCTTTTTAGTGGTTCTTATGCTTCACATTTGGTTTTCAAAGGAGGAACATCGCTCAGTAAATGCTGGCATTTGATTGATCGATTTTCAGAGGATATTGATTTAGCAATTGATAGAGAATTTCTAGGTTTTGCAGGAGATTTGACGAAAAGAGAAATTGGCAAGAAACTTCGTAAAGCATCCTGCACTTTAGTACGGGGAGAGATGAGAGAAGAAATTGAAAAATTTATTTTAGATAGCGGCATTGATAAAGAACAATTTACATTGGATGTAAATATCACGGCAGAAAGCAATGTTGATCCTGAAACACTGTTTTTACATTATGAATCTGTTTTAGATAATTCGGATTATATTTTTAATACCGTAAAAATTGAAATAGGTTCCCGTTCATTGATGGAGCCATCTGAAGGTGTTACAATTAAATCAATCATAGGTGAATTAGTGCCAACAGCCGATTTTGCGGATACAGATTTTGAAGTACAGGCCGTTTTGCCCAAAAGAACATTGCTTGAAAAAGCATTTCTATTACATGAATTATTTCAAAGTGGAACGATTGGAAAAGACATTAATAGAATGTCCAGACATTTATACGACTTAGAAAGGTTGATGGATAGTAAGTACTGCGAAGATATATTAAGCAATAGTACTTTGTACAACGAAATCATCAAACATCGTGAGCAGTTTACTTCTATGGCCGAAGTTGATTATTCGACGCATCAGCCACAGACAATAAGTTTCGTTCCACCAGATTCTGCATTGAAAAATTGGGAAAAAGATTATTTGCTTATGCAAGAAAATATGATATATGGGGAATCATTAAGTTTTAAAAAACTGATAGAGCGAATTCGGGAGCTAAATGAGAGATTTAAAGCTGTTTCATTATAACATGTATTTTTTATTGCTTGATTCTGTTCGTAAGTGCATAAAACATTAAGCACAAATCGTTAACAAAAAACAAGTTCACTATATTTGTCGAAATTTAATCAAAGCTATTTATTATGCAATTAATTCAAACTCCAGTTCAATTATCGCTTAATCCTGCATTTAGAAAATTGAAACCCAATCGTGAAGAAATTGAATTGTTCAAACATGAACTTATTCAGTTGTTGGATAGAATTAAAGAGCATGAAAGTGAGGAGTATCATAAAAATTTAGTAATAGATTTCTTAAATTCAACCTATTATAAGAACAACCATTATATCAATACGAAAGGACGTTCCGACCTGGTGATACATAATGGAAAGGAACCTAATTCTCCTGTTGGGGTATTAATGGAGGCCAAGAAGCCAACCAATAAATCGGAAATGATTACTAAAGACAACGTCAATGTAAAATCATTTCAGGAATTGGTGCTCTACTATTTACGTGAACGCAAGACGCAAAAGAATTTCCAATTGCGCTATTTGATTATAACCAATATTTACGAATGGTATATTTTTGATGCACAAACCTTTGAAAAGTTATTCTATGAGAACAAAAAGCTAGTATCAGATTTTGAAGAATTTGAAGCAGGGAGATTAACCAGTAAAAACACCGACTTTTTCTATAAAGAAATTGCTGCACCTGCTATTCAAAAAATCACTCAAGAGGTTAGCTGCACTTATATCAATCTCAATGATTATCAAAAGCCACTACGAAATACTGATAAAAGTGATGATAAAAAACTTATTCCACTGTTTAAATTATTATCGCCTATTCATTTGCTCAAGCTTCCATTTGCAAACGATAACAACACCTTAAACAAAGATTTTTATGCTGAATTACTCCATATTATTGGATTAGAGGAAACAAAAGATGGTGGTAAAAGTATTATAGGAAGGAAGAAAGAAGGTAACCGTGATGGAGGTTCATTGGTTGAAAATGCCATTGAGAAAATTGATGTCATGGATAAACTATCACGTATCACTCGAGTGTTCCAGCCCGGAACTACAATTGATGAAAAACTTTATAATGTTTCACTCGATTTATCAATAACATGGATAAACAGAATATTATTTCTTAAACTTCTCGAATCACAATTACTCAAATATCAGAATGGAAATAAAGTATATCGTTTTCTATCCATTGATTTAATAAAGAATTTCGATGACTTAGATAATTTATTCTTTCAGGTATTAGCCCGCAGAGGCGAAGAACGCCGTGGCGAATCAAAAGTAAAGTTTTCTCATGTACCTTACCTAAACAGCTCATTATTCGAACCAACAGAATTGGAACATGAAGCCATAACTATTGGGAACTTGCAAGACAGTTTGCACATCAAACTGTATTCAAAATCTATTTTAAAAGATAAAAAAGGAAAATTAATAGCAACAGAATTACCACCGCTCGAATATCTTTTCCGTTTTTTGGATGCTTACGATTTTAGCAGCGAAGGATACGAAGAAATACAAGAGGAAAATAAAACATTGATTTCGGCTTCGGTATTGGGTTTAATTTTCGAAAAAATAAACGGATACAAAGATGGTTCGTTTTTTACTCCAAGTTTCATTACTATGTATATGTGTCGAGAAACCATTTCAAGGGCATTATTACAAAAGTTCAAGGAAGTGAAAGGTTGGGATTGCTTGACATTGCATGAGTTGCATAATTACATTTCACCATCCGATATAAATGAGGCGAATACGATAATTAATAGTATAAAAATTTGTGACATAGCCGTAGGCTCAGGTCATTTTCTCGTTTCGGCTTTGAACGAAATGATTGCTATCAAAAGTGAATTAGGAGTATTGTGCGATAGAAATGGGAAACTATTACGGGGGTATAAAACAACTGTTGTGAATGACGAATTGATTATTTCGGAAAACGAAATAGATTTCTTTAGATATATACCCAGCAATCACGAAAGCCAACGTGTACAGGAAACCTTATTTCACGAAAAACAAAGTATAATTGAAAATTGCTTGTTTGGAGTAGACTTAAACCCTAATTCCGTAAAGATATGTCAACTTCGTTTATGGATTGAGTTACTTAAAAATGCTTATTATAAAGCAGGAACCACCGAACTGGAAACACTACCTAACATTGACATTAATATAAAATGTGGCAATTCTCTTATCAGCCGTTATGCGCTGGATGAAGACATGAGTCTGGCTTTAAAAGCAAGTGGTTACACGGTAGAGCAATACAGGGAAGCAGTGAATCGCTACCGAAATGCTGACAGTAAAGATGAAAAACATACCATGTTCAAATTGATTGAGAGCATCAAGCGTAATTTGAAAACTGAGATTAACAAGCATGATAAGAATATTACCGAACTGCTCAAACTGCAAAAGGATTATTCCCTCAAATCAGCTCCAACACTATTTGAAAGAACCATCAAAGAGGAAAAGATTGTTCAAAAAATGCTCGCGGATATTAAACAAAAAATTGCAAAATACGAAGCTGTTATAGAAGAAATAAAGAATAACAAAATGTATGAAAATGCTCTGGAGTGGCGTTTTGAATTTCCTGAAGTATTGAACCAAGAGGGTGATTTTATGGGTTTTGATGCAATTATTGGAAATCCGCCTTATATACAACTGCAAAAATTAGGCGAAATGGCAGACGCTTACCAAAAGATGAATTATGAAACCTACGAGCGGACGGGTGATATTTATTGTTTGTTTTACGAACTAGGCCATAAACTCTTACGAAAAGACTATTTTCTTTCATTCATCACATCCAACAAATGGATGCGTGCCGGTTATGGCGAAAGCATGCGTCGTTACTTTGTTGAAAAAACAAATCCAAAAGTGTTGATTGATTTTTCAGGACAAAAGATATTTGACGAAGCAACAGTGGATGTAAACATTCTTTTGTTCAAAAACTCCCCTTATAATGGTGCTACACAATCGTGTGTGGTAAAAGAAAGTTGCATCGAAAATTTAAGTGGTTATGTTAAACAGAATTCATCAAATAGCAATTATAGTGCTAAATCCTGGACAGTTTTAAATGACATTGAACAACGTATAAAAGAAAAAATTGAAAGAGTAGGTACACCACTAAAAGATTGGGATATTCAAATTAATTATGGAATAAAGACGGGGTTTAATGAGGCATTTATTATTGATAGTAAAAAGCGAGCAGAACTTATAGCCGTAGATCCAAAATCTGACGAAATTATACGACCAATTCTCAGAGGGCGTGATATTAAGAGATATGGCTACGATTATGCCGATTTATATATTATTGCTACATTCCCAAGTCTTAAAATAGATATTGAACAATATTCTGCTGTAAAACAGCATCTTTTAGGTTTTGGCTATGACAGACTTAAACAAACTGGGGAAGCCGGAGCACGAAAGAAAACTCATAATAAATGGTTCGAAACTCAGGATAGTATAAGTTATTGGGAGGATTTTTCTAAACAGAAAATCGTTTGGAAAATTATTGGTAATCAAATGGCGTTTTCAATAGA
>Ga0302203_1000447_pt1 | contig 16551 bp, 9 predicted proteins | sample II_Fen_E1_1_FD_194576 | JGI IMG/M metagenome (GOLD analysis project Ga0302203, IMG submission 194576) | Peat permafrost microbial communities from Stordalen Mire near Abisko, Sweden - II_Fen_E1_2 | ecosystem: Environmental > Terrestrial > Soil > Wetlands > Permafrost | place: Sweden: Abisko...
CTGAAAAAGGAACTTGATAATTATCTGCATCGTAACAGCGAAACGGCAGGTATTTTACTTCAGAAAATACAGGACTCGGAAAAAGAACGAAAAGCAATTGCCGGTGTTACCAAGCTGGCACGCGAACGGGCAAAGAAAGTAAACCTGCACAACAAAAAACTCCGGGATTGCAGGATTCATTACAACGATTCGAAAGGCGAGACAGATAGTTCCTGCATTTTTATTACCGAGGGTGATTCTGCCAGCGGTTCCATTACTAAAAGCCGGAATGTAAATACACAGGCTGTATTTAGTTTGAAAGGGAAACCCCTAAACAGTTATGGGCTTACCAAGAAGATTGTATACGAGAATGAAGAGTTCAACCTCCTCCAGGCTGCATTGAACATTGAAGACGGTATAGAAGGCTTGCGTTACAACAAAGTGATAGTAGCGACCGATGCGGATGTTGACGGCATGCATATCCGCTTATTGTTGATCACATTTTTTCTTCAGTTCTTCCCTGATCTTATTAAAAAAGGTCATGTTCATATTCTGCAAACTCCTCTTTTCAGAGTGCGGAGTAAAAAGGAAACCCTGTATTGCTATTCTGAAGATGAACGCTTGGCGGCATTGGCAAAGCTGGGGGCAAATCCGGAGATTACCCGATTCAAAGGACTGGGAGAAATATCACCGGATGAGTTTCAACACTTTATAGGCAAAGATATGCGCCTTGATCAGGTGTCATTGAAGAAAGAAGATGCTGTTGCAGATTTATTGTCTTTCTATATGGGGAAAAATACCCCGGAACGCCAGAATTTTATTATTGATAATCTGGTGGTGGAAGAGGACATAGACTGATTTACTATTTATTCATTTACAATTTACTATTTAAAAATAAATGGGCATATCCTATTACAGCCAGGATGACTCTCCGGATATTAATCCGGATGAGTACTACATGAAACAAGCACTCCAGGAAGCTCTCCTGGCCTCTAGACGCGACGAAATACCCGTTGGTGCTGTAATTGTATGCCGGGGTCGAATTATTGCCCGTGGACACAATCTGACTGAAACGCTCACTGACGTTACCGCACATGCCGAAATGCAGGCTATCACGGCTGCTGCCCAATTCCTTGGAGGAAAATACCTGACCGATTGTACCCTGTATGTTACTGTAGAACCCTGTGTGATGTGCGCCGGAGCATTGGGCTGGTCCCAAATAAGCCGTATTGTCTATGGTGCTTCTGATGAAAAGCGTGGCTACTTTCGTTTTGCACCGAATGCTCTCCACCCTAAAACAGAAGTTGTGAAGGGTGTACTGGAAGAAGAATGCAGCAAATTGATGAAAGATTTCTTTAAGTCGAAGAGGTGATTCGTTAATTGATAGAACCAGTTTATTCAGGCTTTTACGTATCAACCACCCTAATTGATTAATTACCCAATCAGCTAATTAAATTTTTAAATGAATTACCACCAGCTCTGATTCTGTTCCAATGCGGTATTGTGGTCCCCAGATCCCAAGGCCGGAAGAAACGTAGAAGTGTGAATTGCCTTTTTTCAAATAGCCATAACCCAATTCGTATATCTTTTTGACAAAGAGGTTCCCCGGAAAGAATTGTCCGTTATGTGTATGTCCTGAAATCTGAAAATCTATGTTATTCTTTTCGGCTTCATCCAGATGATAGGGTTGATGATCCATTAGAATCCTTGGGAGATTTACATTTAATCCGGTTACCAATTCCTTAAGTGATTTCCGTTTTGTATTAGTCCTGTCATCGCGTCCTATCAGATAAAAACTACTATCGACCAGACATACAGAATCGCGCAATACTATAATCCCTGACTCTTTTAAATAATCAGCCGTTGCAGTGGGAGTCTCGGCATAATGTTCATGGTTCCCGTTAATAGCATAAACTCCAAGAGGTGCTTTGATAGCCTGGAATTCTTCCATCATATTTTGCTCAATAACAGGTATCATTGACCTGTCGGATACATCGCCTGCCAGTAATACAATGTCCGGATGTTGATCATTAATCATTTTTACATAACCCTGCAACATCTTTTTATCAATTGATATACCGAGATGAAGATCACTCACAGCTACAATTTTTAAGTCCCTGTTTTGTTTGGGGTTTTTTGTGCTGAGATTCAATGTGACTATTTTAGGGTGATTAAATTTGTAATTTCCTATAATCAGTGCTATTCCGGTAATTCCCAACGTTGCTACCATCATCCACAAACGGAAGTTAACCATATATGCCGGCCTGATTTGAACGATTAAATTGATAAGACGCAGAATATCCACAAACAAAAAGGACAAGAAGAGGTAACTAAAAATGATGATGTAGGTGAATCCTGCAAAACTGACAACTTTGGATAAACCTTGTGGCATAGCGTTGCTAAGAATCATTCCTGCCAGCATTGCTAAAAACAGTGCAATCGTTGTTACAAGATAAATTGGCCGTAACGTAGAAGCGGAAGGCAATGCCTGCCATCCGCGTACCATTACATAACCATTAAGCGAAAAAAGTATCACTAAAGCGATTACGAGAAATCCGATTTTCATAAATTATATATTAAAAGAGTAATTGAGAACAGAAACGTTTGAATGGCAATAATGTTTTCTATAGCCGCTCTTGTTTTAGCGAATAAGGTCAATTAAATTAAACGCAAATATAAAATCAATCCACAAAAGTAATCATTAAAATTAATCTATTAGTAGATGCGATGAATATGTATCAGTGTCCATTTGATACCCTTAAGCTATCAGATGAGCAATGACTCTATGATTTTTTAGTAAGAAAAAAAATATATTTATTCTAATCAAACATATTTTGTATTCTTTTTTTGTATTTTTATGGTGTTTAACGAATCAATTCCTGCAATGAAGAAAAATGCCTTGTTATTATGTTTTCTAATCTCCTCATCCCTTGTAATTCAGGCTCAAAAAGTAGGTCTTGTGCTCAGTGGAGGTGGTGCTAAAGGCATTACACACATTGGAATTATAAAAGCATTAGAAGAAAACCATATCCCCATTGATTATGTTGCCGGGACATCAATGGGTGCCATTATCGGAGGAATGTATGCCATGGGTTTTACCGTCGATGAAATGATTGAGACCATTAAATCAAATGATTTTAAACATTGGTCTACCGGCGAAATTGATTCAAACTACAAGTATTACTACCGTAATGCCGATCCTAAGCCTAATTTTGTAGAGATATCATTTAATGTTCACAACATTGATTCCATTAATTTAAAATCCGCTGTACTTCCTACGAACATTATTTCGCCACGTCAAATGAATTATGCATTTGTACCATTAACCTCACAGGCTAATGCCGTTGCAGGAGGCGATTTCGATAAGCTATTTGTGCCTTTCAGATGTGTAGCTTCCGACATTTATAACAAAGAAGCAGTCGTATTCCGCTATGGGGTACTGGGAGATGCCATTCATGCTTCCTTATCTTATCCTTTTATGTTTAAACCTGTAGTTATAGATAACCGGTTGCTATTTGATGGAGGTATTTTCAATAATTTCCCAGTAGACGTTATGCGAACTGACTTTAAACCGGATATTATGATTGGCAGCGTGGTTGCAAGAAATCCCCGTAAACCGGACGAACGGGATATCCTGATGCAAATACAGAATATGATCATGAGTCGTACAGACTATACTATTCCAAAAAAAGAAGGCATATTGCTTAAATTCAATATGCCTGGTTTTAAGCTTTTTGATTTCACTCGGGTAGATGAAATGGTTCAACTAGGATATGATTCTACGATGAAACATATGCCTGAAATAAAAGCGCGGATTAAACGCCGTGTTTCGACCCAAGAAATAAACCTGAAACGTAAAGGCTTCAGGGACCGTTATCCCGAATTGAAATTCCAGCATGTTTTGGTGGAAGGAGTTGATAGCCTTCAGAAAATATATATTCAACAGGTATTTCACAATAATAATGAAGTATTTACCCTGAAAGATTTTAAAGAAGCCTATTTTAAACTAATTTCTGATGAGAAAATTCTGGAGGTAATTCCTCACGCAGTTTATAATTCCTCAACCGGGAATTTCGACCTGCATTTGAATGTAAAAACGCAGAACCATCTCAAGGCACTGCTTGGGGGGAATGTTTCTTCTTCTACTTCCAATCAGGCCTATTTTGGGCTTTCTTATCAAAATCTGACTGAATATGCCCAGTCTGTTTATGTTGATGCTCAGTTTGGGAAAGTGTACAATGGATTAGGAGTTGGTACACGGATAGAAATTCCGGCACAGAAAAGTTGGTATGTAAAAATGGCTGTTGTCCTTCATAAATTCGAATACTTTGAAGGCGACCAGATATTTTACAATGATAATCGAACTTCGGATTTCTCCCAGAGTGAAATATATAGCAAACTAAGTGCAGGTTTTCCGCTTGCTATGAAAGGTCGATTGGAATTCGGGATTGGCTATGGCTTTTTAACCGATAATTATTATCTGAATCGGGCATTCATTACTTCATCAACCAAAGAAGATGAAAGTTTGTTTTCCCTGGGAAGCCTGTTCAGTCGTATTGAAAGCTATACACTGAACAATGTTATGTATCCTACTAAAGGGTATAACCATTCCTCTTCTCTGCAATTCTTATGGGGAGAACAAACTTATAGGTCAGAAAATGACCCGTCTAAAAATGTGAATGACCTGTTTGATGCATGGGTTCAATGGCGTGCAAAACATGAACAATATATACAGTTATCTCCTCATTTCACACTGGGTACCTATGCGGAATTAGCCCTTTCCTCGAGAAAACTGCTTCATAACTATACGGTAAGTGTCATTGAGGCTCCGGCTTTCCAACCTACGCCCTATAGTCGTACTGTGTTTAATGAAGCCTATTGTGCAAATCAGTATGCTGCCATTGGACTAAAACCAATCTATCATCTTACCAAAGACTTGCATGTTCGCGGTGAAGCATATTGGTTTGTGCCTTATCAGACCATAAAGCGCACTGCTGATAATAATACAGCCTATTATACCAATCCTTTCTATTCAACAAAATTTATGGCTGAGTCCTCCCTCGTGTATAATTTTAAAATTGCTTCTGCAGGAGTGTTTATGAATTACTACAGTTCGGCTGCCAGCAAATGGAATTTTGGTATCAATATTGGGTTCCTATTGTTTAATCCAAAATTTACGGAATGATAGATGGGCTTGTTAGTTATCAGGCATTATAAATAAAAGAAGACGAGGCTTACATGTAAATCATGTAAGCCTCGTTTTCTTTTCTTTCGTTTACAATTTATTTATTCGGGCTAAATTCTGCGCTGGCAATAAGAGTAACTTTGTCTCCAACCATTGCTTCCGGAAATTTAGGGCCAATGCCGAAATCCGATCTTTTTAAGCTTCCGGTTATAGTGAAACCAGATGTTTCTTTCTTGTTCATCGGGTTTGTAACTGTTCCGTTGAAGGTGACATTTAGCACTACAGGTTTAGTAATACCATGTATGGTCAGTTTCCCAAGTAATCTGTAGTTTTTACCTTTAATTCTTGTGATGGAAGTGCTCTTAAAATTCAATGTTGGATACTGTTGAGCATCAAAAAAATCGGCACTTTTCAAATGTGTGTCGCGTTGTTCTACGTCGGTGTTAATACTTGCAATTTGTGCTATAACTTCAATTTTTGCATCACTGTGATCAGCTTTAGTACTCACGACTTTCACATCAAATTGTTTGAAGTTACCTGTAATATGGGAAATTGTCAGGTGAGATATTGTGAATCCTAAGCGAGAATGTGCAGGGTCTGCTACCCATGTTTGCGAAAATGCAGTAAAAGCAAATAAAACAAGTACGATTGATAAACTAATTCTTTTCATAATGGTCCCTTTTTTTAAATTGTTTTGATAGTTTGTCAGTGACTCTGATACTGACTTTTTATTTGATACAAAGATACAGTGATACAAATGACAGTTAATTACACTTTTCGGAAAAATAGTGGCATTTTTTGGTAGATGGAATACCCTTGATTGGAAGTAAAATGAAAGATTTAGTGAATGCGGGGCTTGTATTAAGTTCTTGTTTTAGCTCTAATAGCTGAATCCAAGTTTGTTAAGCCCGTTTTGTATGTTTTGGTTTTGCATAAACAAGTTCCAGAGTAATCCTGTCCGGTAGTTTTCAATCATGACTACAATGGGTCCCTCATCAATTGCTAAATATGAAGAGGCAAACCATCGTTGGCTTAAGTTAAAAGCATCATTGAATCCATAAGTACCCCATATTTTATCTCCTAGGGTATAATAGAAGAAATGTAAGGCCTGCATACTCTCAACCGGAGTATAAGGAAATGATGATAAGGCTGCAGTTGGAGCAATCACACCTACATCATTGGTGGGTGATGAGGCTGTATAGCCGGTAGGAATATCGCTGGCAGTGAGCCCCCAACAATTAGCTCCGTATCCGTAGTATTCTTTCGGATTGGTTACACAGTACTGGTAATTTATCCTGGCATGTGCTATGTTTTGTTGCCAGTAGTTGGCATACGTATCAGTTAACTTGCGCGGATCCAGTCCCAGAAAAGAATAATGAGCAAAGAACATAGGACCACCATAATCCGGACCCAACGGGAGGGTAATACCGTAAAATGCCTTCCCGTTTTTGATACCACCATTCAATGCCCAGCCGTTATCATACACTGCTTTGGTAATGGGGTAGGTGGGTGATGATGCTGCCAGTACGTACACAATCAGAGCTTCGTCCCATCCTGAGATAGGCATATTCATAGCCCAGCCGTAGTTAGGTGACCAGTGCCAGAATAGTTTTTGCTGTCCGTTCTGTTGGAACCATGTCCATTCCACATTTTCCCACAAAGTCTCAATGTTAGTGCACATTGCTTTTTCGGCAACATTTCCATTCTTAAAGTAGGATTGAACAGTGAGTAATCCCTGCATAAAGAAAGCGGTCTCTACCAGGTCGGCTCCATCATCCTGTGTACCGAAGGGAATTACTTTTCCTGTTGTTCCGTTCATCCAGTGAGGAAATGCACCATGAAATTTATCGGTGGTGGATAGATTCAGGAAGTTAATGATTTTATTCATTCGTTGCAGGCCTTGTTCCCTGGTTATAAACCCCCGTTCAATGGCTACGGGTATACCCATGATACCAAAACCTGTGCCCCCAAAAGTAACAATATCACCTGAGTTGAGCCTTTCCAGTGCAAGCCCTGAAACAGGATGTGCATAACTCCAGAAGTAATCGAATGTCTTCTGTTGAACTAATGTGAGTAAACTGTCATCGGATATTTTTGTAAATTTAGGGGTTGTATCCAGTTCGGTTATAAATTTAGATGTAAAGCCTGCAGTAATTTTTCCACCTAAGTTATTGCCCGAATTGATGTTGATAGTATATTCGGTAAGTGCTTTTGGCAAAACGGTGGACGTAAGGAGTAAGGTCTTATTGTTTTCTCCTTTTGTAGCGGTAAAATTCGTGCCAATGTCACCACTAAAAGTTACCTGGGACGATATGAATTTTGTAATATCAATAGTATCACTAAAAACTATTTTTACAACAGGTTTAGCTTTCATGCTAATATTATAAACAACCGAGTTAGCGGTCAACATGGAGCTATTGATTTTAACGCTGCTTATCTGCAAAATTCGGGTTGACGTATTTTGGGATGTCGGTTCATCTCCTTTGCATGCAGTAAAAAGAAACAACCCGAGAGACAGGCAGAATATGATTTTTTTCATGTTTTCTTATAATTCATGGCATCTTAGTTTGAACAAAGATGCCATGAGTAACCTATTATTTAACCCAGTTTATAGATGCTGTTTTTAAGTCTTTGGAATTTCCACCTATTTTAATTTCAAAGTCCCCGCTTTCCCAATCGTATTTTAAATCACTGTTATAGAATTTTAAATCCTCTGGAGTAATATCAAACGTAACCGTCTTGCTTTCGCCAGTCTTTAGCATGATTTTTTGGAAACCTTTCAGTTCTTTCACAGGGCGGGTGATGCTTCCAATAACATCGCGGATATATAATTGAACAATTTCCGAGCCATCATATTTCCCCGTATTTGTAAGCGTTACACTGGCTTTGAGTGTTTGGTCCCCTTGTAACTTTGAAGAGTTTAAGCTAATGTCACTGTAATTGAAAGTGGTATAACTAAGTCCATAACCGAAAGGATACAGAGGCGAATTAGGGATATCTAAATAAACCGATTTAAATTTTTCAAATTTGTCTTCTTCACTTTCTGGTCGTCCGGTATTTTTATAGTTATAATACAAAGGTATTTGACCTACGCTACGTGGAAACGACATGGGTAATTTCCCTGAAGGATTTACTTTCCCGAACAGTACATCCGAAATGGCATATCCGGCTTCACTTCCCGGAAACCACACATTCAGAATAGCATCGGCAATTTCTGTTTCCTGATTTAATACTAAAGGTCGTCCGGTAAAAAGAACCAGTACAATGGGTTTCCCGGTTTTCTTTAATTCCACTAACAAATCTTTTTGCGCTTGAGGCACCCCTATGTCCGATCTGGAACTGCACTCACCACTCATCTCTGAAGCTTCACCCAGAGCGGCAACAATCACATCGGCTTTTTTGGCTACTTCTACGGCTTCTTTTATTATTTGTTCTACAGGTCGGTTGTCCCGATAACTGTTTTTCCCAAACATTGCCGAACGGGCTTCTAATTCGGCATTGTATTCAAAATTACTTCCTTTTGCATACATAAAGCTTACTTTATCACCCATGGTTTCTTTAAGTCCTCTTAATAAACTAATGGTTTCTGAGTGTTTCGCAGCTACACTCCAGGTACCAGGCAGGTTTTCAGGATTATCTCCCAGCGGCCCTATTAAGGCTACAGTGCCACCTTTCTTTAGTGGTAGTAATTCATTTGCATTTTTCAACAGTACCATCGATTGACTCGATATGGAACGTGCAATCGATCTGTTTTGTTGAGTATGGATTTCTGTTTTTGCCCGCTTGACATCGCAATATTTATAAGGATCGTCAAATAAGCCTAGCCTGTATTTCGCTTCCAAAATGAGGCGTACTGCCTGATCGATTTCTGCCTGTGTTACTTTTCCTTCGTTCAGCGATTTCTTCAAAGTGGTTAGAAATCCTTCGCCTACCATATCCATGTCAATTCCCGCTTTCAAAGCTAATGCAGATACATGTTGAAGGTCTCCAATTCCATGATTCACCATTTCGTTGATACCTGTAAAGTCGGTTACTGTAAATCCCTGAAATCCCCATTGATTACGTAAAACATCGGTCAACAGCCAACGATTGGCAGTTGCCGGGATTCCATCCACTTCATTAAATGATGCCATCACACTTCCGGCTCCCGCGTCTATGGCTGCTTTATAAGTTGGTAGATACTCGTTGTACATCCTGATTCTGCTCATATCAACTGTGTTGTAATCGCGACCGGCTTCTACTGCTCCATACAAAGCATAGTGTTTTACACAGGACATCATCGTGTTTTTGTCTGATAGATCATTACCCTGATAACCGTGTACCATAGCTTTGGCAATTTGTGAGCCAAGATATACATCTTCACCTGACCCTTCGGCTACGCGTCCCCAGCGTGGATCGCGGGATATGTCCACCATGGGCGAAAACGTCCAGCAGATGCCGTCGGCTGTTGCTTCCTGTGCGGCAATTTGTGCCGACTGTTCTATCAGCTTCATATCCCAGGATGAAGCTAATCCTAATGGAATAGGAAAAGTGGTTTCATATCCGTGAATCACGTCCATCCCAAAAATCATAGGAATTTTTAGGCGGCTTTTCTCAACTGCCACTTTCTGGATGTCACGAATTTTTTCAACTCCCTTGATATTAAATAATCCGCCCACTTTCCCTTCTTCCACTTTTTTACCGATATCCGAACTTTTTGCTTCACCGGTAACAAAGTCACCCGAAGAAGGTAGATTCAGCTGTCCGATTTTTTCATCCAACGTCATTTTGGACAATAAGTTATTAATGAACTGATCCATTTTCGGGTCGGCTTTAAAATAAAGCTCTTTGCCGGGCACTGAGGCAGGCTTTATTTCCTCTGTTACTTCCGCTTTATTTTTCTTAGTACTTTTCTGTGCCGGAATATTTGAAATTAATAAGCAACAAATTGCTAATAGATAGATCTTTGTTTTCACTTTTGGATAGTTTTTAAAGGTAAATAAATTCTTTTATTTTACGAAAATGGTTTTAGATATACCGGAAGCTCCGGTTTCACCCAATGCTTTGATGGAAAAGAAATAGGAAGTCCCTTTATCTAATCCTCTCAGGCTGTAGGAACTGTTGTTATAAACCGTGATGCAGTTGTACATTTTATCGGCTGCTGTGCCAAAATAGAGATTATAGCCGTAAACATGCTGTACCGGTTTCCAGGATATAATGGCATTGCGGGTATCGCTCATGCTGCGATTGATAGTTAGTTTCTGAACAGGATATGGAACAGGACCTGTTGCTTTTCCAAAAACGCGCAAATCCATCAAGGCAAAATTACCACTGGCAGTGTGTATGTTTTCCACTTTCAAGTAACGGGTATTGATTGGTTGAAGCAATTCTACATAATCGTGAGGTACATCCTGGTCATTGTCGCTTTTATCCACCACCAGTTCCCAATTGGATCCATCGGTGGAGCTGTATATTTTATACTGATGATAGATATCCATAGCCTTCCCAAATTGGATGGCTTTGTGTTCGTAGTAATTCACCTGAATGGCGTTTGCTTGTTTTACATCACCCAGATCCATAGCAAACCATTCGCCTGGTTGCCCCGATTTTGCAGCCCAATAAGTCCGCATATTTTCGTCGGAAGCGTTTTCAGGGGTATAAATACTATCGGACGAAGAGGCCCATGTTTTTTTGTTTAATGATAGCAACATCCAGCCTGTGAAGTTTCCTTTCTGATGATCTTCGGTGATTTGAGGGATTGTAGTCGGGTAATCTCCAAAAGCTGTGTTTGCATACATCACGCCATCTTTATCGAATCCGGCCGGATAAAGCCCTATTCTCCTTTCAAAAGTTTCGCGTAATGATAACATACAGGTAGAAACATGCCAGTAATTGCTGAAATTATCTTTAAAGGTTCCGCCATGTCCTGCACCCAAAACAAATCCACCCGGTTTATATGAAAAAGGATTGTGCTGTTGGTAGACAAATGGTCCAAAAGGATTATCTGCCACGTAAACGCCATCGGCATATACCTTGAATTCTGTCCCGGGCGCACCATATTGCAGGTAATACCTGTTATTGTGTTTAGTCATATATGCCCCTTCTATAAATGGTTTAAGGGATGTGGAGTCGTCATTATTCATTCCAAACCGTTCCCATCCATGCACGTCAGGTTTCAATCCGAATAAATCATGAATAACACTTTTAGGGCGGAAAGTTGAGCGGTCATATTCCGCTACTTTAATTGGATATTCATTGCTTGAACCGTAATAAAGATACAGGCGTCCATCATCGTCTAAAAACAGATCCGGATCCCAATGAGGCAATATTGCTGTCTCTGTGAGTCTTTTCCAACGTCCATCTTTGGGATGGGTGCTGTACCATACCGGCAATTCTTTATACGTGGAGCCAATCATCATTATGGTATCACCCGATACTTCTACAGCCGGAGCACATTGGTCATCGTCGGTTGGTTTACGTTGAAATCCACTATAAATGAATTTCCATTTAGATAGATCTTTCGATACATAAAAACCATCCTGATTGGTACTGAAAAGGTAGTATTCGCCTTTATAGGGAACAATCAGCGGATCAGCTGTTGATCGGCAGGATATTTTATTTTCTTTGTTGTATGGCTCAAAGTTATAGTCGATATTCAAAGGATTGCAAAAAGTCCCGGGATGATCGTTTTTTGGGTCAAACCAGATAGTTTTTATAGCTGTATGCCCGGGGAGTGAATGATCGGAATGATCTTTTTTTAATGTGCAATTTACAGTAAGGGACTGAATGCTGACAGGCAATTCTGTAATGATCATTCCTGGATAGTAAAACACCACGGCTTTATCATTCGAACCTATAGTGACACTATATTCTCCTTTTGCGTTTGTTGTTCCGGAGCCTACGCCATCCTTAATCATCACCCTCACCTGATTGACTGGTGTCCCCGCTTCATTTGAAACGATTCCGGTTACCTGGTATGTTTTCTCTGTAGAAACATTATACTCGGTTATCTGACCTTTTACAACTTTGGACTGAGCACTCAATAACACTCCGATTGAAAGACCCAGGATAATCGTCACTATTTTTTTCATTAGTTTCTTTTTTTAAGTAGGGGGAACAAATTAATATCTTATTTTATATACAGAGTCCATCTATTTTGACCTTTACTTATATCTCCGCCTACTGATATACTTGCTGTGGCACTGAAGCCAATCTCTAACCTGATTCCAAATCATTCCTGATTTTGTTTCATTTTTTGCAATTCATCCCCTGAAAGTGGTTTCTGAATTTCAACAGAACTTATTCACTGATCAAAGACAATTCAATGGGGGTATAAAGGGGGTTGGTTGAGGGTTGATTGAGGTTTATCCCTCGTAACCCTCAGTCAACCCTCAGTCAACCCTCAATGAACCCTCAATGAACCCTCAATGAACCCTCTCTCAACCCCGAACAAATACAGTCTGAATTTCGAGGATTTGATGTTGAAAAATGGTTGTAATTGCAGGTTATTTTCCTTCCACTCGGAAAATTGAGTCAACATTTCTACCTGTTGAACGCCCCGGCAGAAATAAGAGGTTTTATGGGTCGAAAAAAAAAGAACGGACAATTTGAAATGAGACATTTAATTGTTTTTATTCCTAAATCGCGTAATTTAAATTCGGTATAAGGTGTTTTTTTAAAAAAGAGGGAAGGATAATTCCCTCCCTCTTCATCAAAAATTCAGTCTATTTCCCTAAGTTAATATTTAAGTCAATTTGCGTTTGCGGTATAGGGATGTATTCGCTGGTTCCTGCAACAAACCCTGTAAGAGAAGTTGCAGCTTGTCCGGTACGAATCAGATCGTTAAAACGATCGCCCCACCATTCGCAGGCAAATTCAGCTCTACGTTCATCCAACACGTTTTGCAAAGTTACACCAGTAATGGAAGCCAGTTTTGCACGGTTGCGCACCAAGTTAAACGGTACATCGCCACTCTGTCCTTTACGTAATTTAGCTTCGGCATTCAATAACAAAGCATCTGCATAACGCAGCACCCGAATATTGTTGTTCTCTCCGTAATCGGTTCTGCCCGTGGTCATTTGTGACTTTGGAAGGTATGCCTTGCCATTGAAATACTTCACACCATCTGAATTTGCCCAGATAGTATCGTTGCTGGGCGTTACGGCATATTTGTCGGTTCCTTTGGTTTTCGTATCCGTAAATAAAATAGTTGTTTTTAATCGAACTGAATCATTGCGGGTATTCAGATAATTAACAATTGTTTGTGAGGGAGTCATAAACCCCCAACCTGAAATTGGACTTCCGTGTTGATCACCACGTGGTCCCTGAAATGCCCAAAAAGCATCCGGATTAACGATTTCCCCTGAACCCGTTCCGAAATCAGTAAACTGAAGTTCAAAGAGTGATTCATCACACATTTTCCCGGGTTTTTTGAACAGTTGATAATAATCAGGGTATAGAGTGAACTTTCCGCTATTGATGATTAGGTCAGTTGCCGAAATTACCTGATCCCAGTATGCACTTGTATTATCAATTCCGGCTAAATCAGCACAGACTTTTGCTTTTAATAATAATGCCGAGTATTTGGTAACCGCACCCACGTGGATGGATTGATTTGGTCGGGCATCTTCCAGGTTTGCAATACAGAAGTCCATTTCGTTGCTTATAAATGTTTTGACATCAACTACTGAACTTTTGCCTATTGTCTGAATAGTTGTATTATCAGTTAAAATAGGAATACTCCCAAATACACGTGTCAGCATTAGATGAGCAAAAGACCTTAGAAAACGGACTTCAGCCTTGTACTGTGAATTTAGTTTCAGGTTGGCGGCATCACTCGATGGGATATTGGCTGCAAATTTATCCAATTCGGATAAAGCACTGTTGGCGTCAATAATCATTCCGTAATAATCATTCCAACAGTTATTTGATCCCCAGAAAGTTTGTACTGAAGCATAGCTGTAATGGAATAACTTAATATCAGTCAGCGTCGATTGATCACTGGCAGAAGACCCTTTATCTAAATCGTCTCCGCGGACGCCTCTTATGCCATAGTCCATCCAATGTACCAACCCTGGATTAGCACTTTCGGCTATCCGGTATACTCCCGATACCGGCGAATACATGCTGCTGAGTTGGGTGTAATCAATTGCTGAAACAGGCACATTATTTTCAGGGAGTTTGTCCAGAAAATCAGAACAACTGCTGACTACAAATATGAGTAGCAGTACTAATGGGATATATTTGAATCGTTTCATAATAGTTTTATTTTAAAAAGATTAGTAAGTAATTCTGCAACCGATGCTATAAGTAGCTGAAGTAGGATATACATTATTATCGTATCCTGTTCTGCTTAAGTCAGTGCCTGAGCCACCAATTTCCGGTGTAAAACCACTATATTTTGTAAAGATAACCGGACGGTCAGCTGTTACGAAAACACGCATGGATGGTGCATTGGCAACATTGGCAAGCTTAAATGAATAGGCAAGCTGAATGTTTTGGATTCGTAAATAGGATCCATCTTCTACAAAGAAGGAACTGGCCATATTATTCCAGCCTTTTGTTGTGCCTAATGCTGAAGGATAGCTGTTGGTAGAACCTTCACCGGTCCACAGGTGTGTAATCATTTCGGCATCGCCGTTCATATCACTGTACCAAAGACGACGGGCACGATTCATATTCAGGATCTTATTTCCACTCTGTCCCTGGAACATTACATTTAACTCTAGCTTTTTATAATTCAGTCCAAGGTTAAAGCCATAGCTTATTTTCGGTAAATAGTTTCCTAATATTACCCTGTCTTTTGAGTCAAGTACTTTATCCCCATTTTGATCTTTATATTTCAAATCACCGGGCACTAATCCATTTGCCACTGCTATTGGATCAGCATTGATCTCGGCTTGCGTTTGATAAACTCCTTCTACCTGATAACCATAAAATGAGTTTACGGCCTGTCCCACTTGCATGATGGTCGGGAATTCGGACACTCCTGTCATTTTATAAGCTAACCCGTGCAGGTCATCAACTTTGTTTTTCAAGGTAGATATATTTCCACCAACGGTATAACCAAAATCCCCAATTTTATCGGTCCAGTTAAGGGTAAGTTCTAATCCCTGGTTAGTAACTTTTCCATAATTGCCCAATAAATCGGCAACACCCATTGGCTGGGGTGCATAAAAAACCAGGTTGTTGGTTTGACGGTTGTAATAGTCGATGGAACCATTCAGTCTTTGCTTTAACAATGAAAAGTCAAAACCACCATCCCATTCGGTAACTACTTCCCACTTCAAATAATTGAAGAAATTCTGAGCGATATAACCGGGTATATACGATCCTGCAGAAGTATTGGTACTGCCGTAAATGCCTGAATAAGAAGATCCTGTTTGTAATGAGCTAAATCCGTTGTTGGCAGGGATGGCATCATTCCCCAACATACCCCAGCTTACACGGGCTTTTAAATAATTGAATAGGTGTTGATCCTTCATAAACCCTTCTTCACTTAGAACCCAACCGGCACCTACTGAAGGGAAATAACCCCATTTCTGTTGATATTTCGAACTTCCGTCGGCCCTGAATGTTGCTGTTAATAAGTATTTGGAAGCATAGTCATAAGTGGCTCTTCCAAAGAATGACAACCCATGATAATCGGTTCCGTCTTCAACAACGGTACGCCCGGTGGCATCTCCCTGGCTAAGGTACATATATTCTGCTTCTGGTCCCGGAACATTAGCAGCTTTCCCTTTAATTTCCCTCCATCTTTCATCTCTTGTAGATTGTCCTATCATAGCAGACCAATGATGGTTATTCAGGCCATCTTTATAGGTTAAGGTATTATCAATGATATAGTTTTGATACCTATCTTGTTGACTGGTCAAAAAAGATAATTGATTGGGTGACAATTGATACGCATCAACGTAATAGGCAGGGATATAATTCAATTCCTCAGTGGAAGCATATTTTAGACTGTACTGGGTTTTGAATAATAATTTATCTTTCCACAATTTAATTTCTGCAAAAACAGTGGGAGATATTTGAAATCCCGTTGTCTTGTCGTAATAATACTGGGCAGTGGCCACGGGGTTTGAATAGGCTCCATTGGCATATCCAATGCTGGTGGAAGAGGCATAATCTGTAGGTGTAGCATTTGTATTGGTAGCATCATACACCGGATACAATGGTGAAGCAAAATACGCATTTGAGAAGGCTGCTTTATTTGGCGAAAACAACGTTGAATTTGAGACTATAACCTTGTATCCTATTTTCAACCAGGTGTAGGCTTGAAAATCAGTTTGTGCAAGCAAATTAAAGCGCTTGTAATTATTGTCAGCTTTCATAATGCCATCCTGGTAGAGATAACTCAGAGCAACATTGTAAGTAGCTTTATCACTGCCACCACTAATGCCAATGCT
>Ga0302203_1000448_pt1 | contig 16550 bp, 13 predicted proteins | sample II_Fen_E1_1_FD_194576 | JGI IMG/M metagenome (GOLD analysis project Ga0302203, IMG submission 194576) | Peat permafrost microbial communities from Stordalen Mire near Abisko, Sweden - II_Fen_E1_2 | ecosystem: Environmental > Terrestrial > Soil > Wetlands > Permafrost | place: Sweden: Abisko...
ATCTTTTACCGTAAATTTGCAGAAAATAATAACGCATTTTATTCGTTCAATTTTGCAAAACCGGCATCAAAACATGACTCTAATTCAGCGAAATTTATTTTTCATTTTTTTCACGGTTATTTCCACCGGATTCATGGCATGCAACGATGAAATATATTCCTCGAACCCCCAAAACAGACTCACATTGTCGACTGATACGCTGACATTCGACACTGTTTTTAGTACAATAGGCAGTAGCACCTCCAAAATAATGATTTACAACCGGAACAACGTAAATCTGAAAATAAGTCAAATCGGTATTGCCGGAGGTAAAGATTCTCCATTTAAAATTAATGTGGATGGTAGCTTAGATGCAGACAACCAATTTAAAGATATAGAGATCCGGGCAAAAGACAGCCTGTATATCTTCGTTTCAGTAACAGTGAACCCTACCAACTCAAATTCACCATTGTTTATTCGCGATTCACTCACGTTTCAAACAAATGGGGTAAAACAACAGATACAACTTCAGGCTTTCGGACAGGATGTCAGGATTTTCCGAAACAAGTATATACTGAATGACACAACCCTCACTTCCGAAAAACCTTATCTGGTTTATGGATATCTGGCCATTGATACTGCCAAAACACTTAGCATTAAACCGGGCTGTAAATTCTATTTTCATAACAATGCCAATCTTATTGTTTACGGGAATATCAAAGCCGAAGGCACCGCCGACAATCCGATAACACTTCGAGGTGACCGTCTCGACAACATTAAATTCGCTACGCCGTTTCCATATAATAATGTAGCCGGTCAGTGGGGAGGCATCTATCTATTATGGAAGGGTGGAAATCACACATTGAAACATGTATATATGAACAGCGGATACATTGGGGTTTATATGCTGAATAAAGATGCAACAACTCTTCCCTCATTGAATATTTCAATACCGGCAGTTATTCGGTGTATCTCAATGGCGGACAACATAGTTTTATCCAAAGTACGATAGCCAATTATTTCGACAACAGTAATGTTCAGCCTGTATCACGCGATCGAAATCCGGCAGTGATGATCACAGATAGTAATCGTGTTGCCACCACCACATCTGTATTTCACAACTGTATTATCAGCGGTAGTGAAGATAATGAGTTCAGCCTGATGATTCAAAATCCGAATCAATATTCGGGCATTTTCGATCATTGTTATATACGCCGGTCTGAAGCATTACCCTCATCACAATTTTCAGCCATCCGCTGGTCACAGCCAAACGACACGGTTTTTAAAAGTACTCGCTATGATTACATCAAAAATATCTATTTCGATTTCACGCTATATATTTCGTCTCCCGCCCGTGGATTAGCCGATCCTGTTGTTGCGACTCAATATCCCATTGACTTAAACGGAAAGAGTCGTTTAACTGATAATGCTCCTGATGCAGGAGCTTATGAATGGTAGTTACAAGTAGAAAGAGCAAAGAGGAAAGAACAAAGACAATAGACAATATTAAGCTTTGAATAGAGATGCCTTTTTTCTCAAAAATGAGTTTTTCCACTAGGGGTAAATTGTAAGTTAGTTGTCATAAAAAAGGAAGAAGTATTTTAAACATAATAAACAGTAAATACGTACCTTTGCAAAAAAAAAGGAATAGAGAGTGATTTTGTCGGAGAGTGAAACTGTAGAGGTATTGCAACAGGAAGAAACCGTGGTTTTTGAAAGGATATTCAAGAACTACTATGAGAGCTTGTGCAATTATGCGAACTCCTTTACCAGTGATATGGATGAAGCCGAAGAGATTGTTCAAACGACTTTTATTACACTCTGGGAAAAAAGAAATCATATTGATATTCATACGTCGGTGAAGTCATATCTATATCAAGCTGTTCGGAATCAATGTCTCAACAAGATAAAACACGATCAGGTTAAACAGACCCATTTTGAATACATTACGTATCAAAACAATATTGAAAGTGCGGATGGGTACCAAAACATGATTGGAAAGGAGTTGGATGAAATGATAAATATTTCAATCAATTCACTTCCTCCTCAATGTCGTACGGTATTTATGCTAAGCAGATTTGAGAACTATTCATATGCCGAAATTGCCAAAGAGCTGAATTTGTCGATAAAGACAATCGAAAACCATATGGGCAAAGCATTACGGATTATGAGAACGCAATTGATAGATTACCTTCCACTAATAGTGTGGCTATTATATATTCACAACTAATTATTGATTCATTGATCATAGAAGACAATCATATTGACCGCATTATTGCAAGATACCTCGTAAATGAAGCATCGCAGGAAGACTTGCTTTTGCTTCGCGAGTGGATGGACCAGTCGCCTGACAATACAAGATACGTTGAAAATATCCGGTTGTTGCACGACAAAGCCCTTGCATCACATTCTCCCGTTCTGGTAGATACTGCCAAAGCATGGGATAAAGTGAAGTTAAAGCTGAACCTGCCAGAACAAACTCCGACTCCGACAAAAAGCAGATTCTTTTTGTTCCAATCAAGAGACCTGACAAGAGTCGCTGCTGTCTTTGCGCTGATTATAGGTATTTCATTGGTATTCTATTATCTCTCTGCCCCAGATATAATCCGTTACAATCTGGCCTCATCCAATAGTTCTGTGAGTAAAATCGTTGCCGGAAATATTCATGTTTGTTTGAATCGACAAACAACCCTTGCAGTGGTCGAGAACAAAAAGAAAAAAACACGGGAATTGCAACTATCGGGCGAAGCATTTATTCAGGTGACACACTCAACAAATACACAGATGATTGTTAAGGTCGGAGAAACATTGATAAAGGATATAGGGACCTCTTTTAATGTGAAAGCAAATCCCGAAAGCTCCACCATCGAAGTATTTGTGGAATCCGGGGAAGTTTCTTTTTTTACCAACAACCAATCAGGTGTTAAGCTTACTAAAGGAGAAACAGGTATTTTTGATAAACAGACAAAAGCTTTTCGGATTTATAAGATTTTTAATCCGAATGTAAACTCGTATAAGACTCACAAATTTGTTTTTGTCAATACCCCATTATCGGAAGCTGTAAAAGAGATTAATGCCGTTTATCCTAAAGCCATTATTCTTGGCGATTCTTCCATTGCAAACCGAACATTAAGTGTTACATTCGACAATGAACGAATTGAAGCTATGGCCGATATCATGTCGGAAACCTTAGGATTGAGAGTATCTCCATCGGGCAACGGATATATTTTACGCTGATAATAAAATGCAGATTAATAAACCTACAACCAGGATATTCATTCTTTCGTCTTTTTTGTTTTTCTTTCTTTCGTTGCAAGCACAGTCTGCATCACTTCCTTTTCTGGAACGAAGAATTTCACTTACAGCCATCAGACAACCTACTGAAAAAGTTCTGAAACAAATTTCAGAACAAGCGGATTGTGTCTTTTCGTATAGCGGTGAATTGATGACTGTTCAGAGCTACTCCACCGTTATAGTCACGAACAAACCACTGAAGATGGTTTTGAATGATCTGTTCGGGAATAAGGTTAACTATAAAACCCGTGGAAAATACATTATTCTCAAAAAAAACAAGGAAACATCCAAACCTGCTGATATCAAAATTCTGGAAGGATATATTTACGATAAACACACCGGGCGACAAGTAACCGAAGCCAGTATTTATGACAAAAAATCACTTCTTTCAACCACCACAAATCAATATGGGTACTTCCGCATTGAAGTACCACAATCACAGCTTACATCCAACTTATGCATCAGCAAAGCAGGTTATTCCGACACACTGTTATTATCTTCTATGCTTGATTCATCCAAAAAGATGATGGAAGTGTCTTTAAGTACCAACGAGATGAAACGGGAATCGGGCATTAATTTCAAAAAGTTCCTACCCAAGTGGCTTTTACCTCATAAAATTGAGATCCACTCAACCAATCTAACAGATTCTCTTTTTCGCAAAGTGCAATTATCACTTATTCCCATGGTAAACACCAATGCACTATTGACAGGTAATACCAAGAATGACTGGTCAATCAACCTCACAGTGGGATATGTATATGCAATCCGAAAATGCGAATTAGGTGCGGGAATCAATATTGTACGCACCAATGCCGGAGTTTGTCAATTAGCCGGCGTAGGAAATATTGTTGGAGTTAATTCATTCGGTTTTCAGGCTGCAGGCGGGTTTAATAAAGCTCATAATGCATTCGGAGTTCAGGCTGCAGGAGGTGTAAATGTTGTGAATCAGAATGGAAATATACAAGCAGCAGGAGGAATAAATATAGCAGGAAAAGCCAATCTACAACTTGCAGGAGCAATAAATATTGCAAAGGATACTGTCATCATTCAGGTTTCAGGAGGAATAAACAGAGTGAGTAATTATGCAAATATACAAACCACAGGTGGTATTAATATTGCTGGAAATGCTAATGTACAGATTTCGGGTGGAGTAAATATAGTAAAAGACACGAATAAAGTTCAGGCCTCGGGAGGAATAAATATAAGCCGCGAAACAAATACTCAAATTGCCGGTGCGATAAATATAGCTCAGAATGCCACTTTTTTACAACTCACTTCAGTACTGAATTATGCAACAGGATCATCTAACATACAGATTTCCGGCTGTATAAACAAAGCAAAAACAGCGAACATTCAAATTGGAGTTTTAAATATAGCCAAACAATCAAAAACAATACAGTTCGGAATTGTGAATATTGCCGATTCATGTTCTGGTATACCTATAGGACTCTTCAGTTATATCCGATCGGGTTATCATCATTTGGAAGTATCAATAGATGAAGCTTCTCTTGCCTCTCTGACCTTCCGGTCGGGAGTACAACATTTACACTCTTCTTTCTCAGTAGGCATTCTGGCTAAGAACATAAATGAAAAACTATTTAGTTATGGCTTGGGGATGGGCACATCGTTAGGCAATCCGCGGAAGTGTCTTTTCGATATTGATCTTTCAACGAACCAGTTCGTCACGTCTCAAAAGTTTTTACTTGATGGGAACCAATTCAAACTTTATACCGGCATTGATCGAAAGATAGCTCGTCACATCTCGCTGGCTGCAGGTATATCATATAATATGCTGATAAATAAAACGACTTCGGACTACGATCAGTTGATGTATTCTCAAGTTGTTCCTTATACAATCAGTGACAGGATGTTGAACGGCGATACCCGGTTGAGATCCTGGATTGGAGGAAAAGTTGCTTTTCGTTTTATGTAAGTATCCGATAATTATTATTGATATGTTTTTCACCACATAGTACACAATAGTTTTGAAAATAAAAAATAAGACTAAGCACACATAGGATTATCCCGAAAATCGGGATAATTCCGGCGATGTAAAAAGTATCGTTAGATACTTTTACTATGTGAACTAAGTCTTTTTTCTTCAATAATTTCTATGTGCTCTATTGTGTTAGAAATATATCATTGAATATTTCAAACTACTTAATTCCACCTAAATTTGTTATACGAATATCCGCTTTGTTACCTAAAATAATATCGATAGATATTTTCTTTTGTGGACTTCAAAAACAATTCACCACAAAAGCCACAAAAGATACACAAAAGCAGAAAATGAAACTTCTAAGCTATCTATCGTCTGCATTTTCAAGGAAACAAAAGCTAAGTTTTTATTTCATAAAAAATTTTGTGTGACTTTTGTGGTGTTTTCTTTTGATTAGGTAAAATAAAGGATAATCGTAATTTGTTATTTTCTCATAGGGGTATTTTGTTGTAATCTTGTCTTAGGATTATACATCAAATTAAAATGCCTTATGAAACTTAAAACAAGTATTATTACTCTTGCGCTCTTTTCCGTTTTTTCTATTGGAAATGGCAATGCTCAAACAAATAGCTCAAAAAACAATATGCCTGATTCAATTCACAGACAAATGCAAATTTCTTTTCTTCCTTCTATGGGCACAGACGGTGCTTTCTCGGGCAAAGGAAGCTATACCATTTCATTGAATATACTGGCAGGTACAATCAATGAGGTTACAGGCTTTGAGATGGGTGGATTAATGAATAATGTACATCGCAATGCCGGAAAATGTCAACTGGCAGGTATCGGGAATATTGTTGGTGGCAAGGTAACAGGATTTCAAGGTGCCGGTATTTTTAATCAATCACACTCCACGCAGGGGATACAAGTTGCAGGAGTAATCAACAATACCGAAACCGTTTCCGGAATACAAATAGCAGGAACCGCAAACAATGCAAGAAGAGCTTCAGGAACGCAAATTGCCGGTGTTGTAAACAATGCACCCAAAGGAAAGTGTATTCAGATTGCCGGAGTAGTCAATAATACCGATTCAACAAGTGTACAGATTGCCGGAATTGCAAACAATGCGAACAGAATCTCGGGAACTCAAATTGCAGGTATTGTGAATCGTGCCACAGAAATGAATGGTGCTCAAATAGCAGGAATAGTCAATATAGCAAAAAAGATAAAAGGTGTTCAGATCGGTTTTATCAACATTGCCGATTCTTGCCAGGGAACTCCCATTGGAATAATCAATATTATAAGAAACGGTGTACATCAGTTGGAAATATACGGTGACGAACTATTCTATAGCAATATTGCATTCCGATCGGGCACAACTAAGTTCCACACTATACTGACAGCCGGAATACGTCCAAAAGAATTTGAAAACCCGCTGTGGACCTACGGTTCGGGAATTGGAACTACTTTTTCTTTTTCAAAAAAAACGGCCCTCGATCTTGATGGTACCTTTTCGCATGTAATTAAAAATGGAAAATTTGGCAATAATTTTTTATACAAAGCCACACTTAGTCTCGATCATAAACTAAGCAAATCCACATCCATAGTTATTGGTTGTAGCTATAATTTTTTATCAACCAATACACGAAGTGCCAATTACAATGACACCTACTCATCTATACTTCATTACTCTTTTACCAATCATACCTACAACAACGGATATAATCTGAAAAGTTGGGCAGGTATAAAAGTAGGGGTGCGATTCTTTTAATTCAATAACTCTCCCCCCTCGTTTGCAACGAGGGATTGGTGGTTCATTGTTTACAACAATGTGGTTCACCAATTGTTGTATTAATAATCACGTTGGAACATAAATGCTTAACAAACTATTGAAAGAATTTAAAGACATGAGTTTCACTACAAAAATTATTTACTGGATACTATTCCCCCCTATTTATATACTTAGCTTTTTACCAATGAGCATCCTATATAAAGTATCTTCTGTTATATATTTATGTCTATATAAATTATCAAATTATAGAAAACAAGTGGTTATTCAAAATATTTCCAGATCCTTTCCTTACAAAAAGTATAATGAGATAAAATCTATAGCAAGAGATTTTTATATGAATTTTGCCGATTTATTTGTAGAAGTATTGAAAAGTATATCAATTTCATCAGAAGAACTTACCGATAAACTAACTATAGAAGGATTTGAGTTCGTTGAAAACCAAATTCAAAATGGTAAAAGTACAATAGCCTGTTTAGGACATTGCGGCAATTGGGAAATATTGAATTGCCTTCCGGCTAAAATGAATATCAATATATATTCCGGTTATAAACCAATAAAAGCACCCATAATGAATAAGCTTCTGTTTGATATAAGAAGTCGTTTCGGTATGCATTTAACTCCATCTCAATCAATTGCAAAACATATTTTATCAAATAAAGATAATCCGTCTCTCTATTTATTATTAGCAGATCAATGCCCTAAGAAAGTAAATAGCAGTTATCAATTCCCTTTTTTAAATCAAGAGACATCAGTTCTCCCCGGTCCTGAAAAATTGGCAAAGGCAACAGGTTCTGCAATTGTGTATATTAAATTGATCCGGACACAGAAAGGTCACTTTAAAGCAGAATGTCAACCGATTTGTGAAAACGCAAATAATATGCAAGAATTCGAAATTACAAAAAAATATCTTGAATTACTGGAACTGAATATCGAAGAAGATCCAAGTGGCTGGTTATGGACACATAAACGATGGAAAAGATAGCTTTATAAAGAAAATAAATATTTAAAAGGAACTACAAGTTAGGCAGTAAACCATCTATAATATTGCCACTCTCCCCCCCCTTGTTTGCAACGATGAGGAGAGGGGCAATTCATTGTTCAGAACAATACGTTTTTCACAGGTCTATTCATATTGTTTTACTTAGCACTTACTCTTCTACCGGTTTCAGAAAATCACCATCAATGATCATCAGTTTTACGCCATCTTTCGTTATTGAACGATGCGAACTTAGGTCATCAGAAACAACATAAGTCATCCCTGTAGTCAAACGAAATTTTTCACCATCTTGTAGTTCGCTTACAAATTCACCCTCGAGACAATGAACAATATGACCTTTTTTACACCAGTGATCGGCCATATAGCCTTTTGAATATTCCACCATTCTGATTCTTAAACCACCTAATTGAATTGTCTGCCAATAGGCAACTCCACTTTCTCCTTTATGTTCCGTTTTAGGAACCAATTCCCAGTTTATTGTTTGAAAAGGAATGCTTTTGTCATTAATCATTTGAATAAATTTTAATTATACGATTTAATCATTACTGATTTTATCCCTTCTCCCCCTCATTGGCTGCAAAGGAGAGGATTGGTATTATTTTCATTTTTCTGCTACTTTTTTTAAAGTTTGATTCCAAAATTTGAATACGAAAAAGTTCCGCTTCCATGTTTTAGTTTTCCTCTTTTATACAAATCGGTAAAAGCTTTGTCCATATCTTTAATAATAGACACCGGAACATTTAAATTGTGATGCGCTGGCAAGATTTTCTTTACTGGTAATGGCAACAATTTTTTTATTGAATTCATATAGGCAATCGGGTCTGTTGACGGGTAATACGCAAACAATTCGCCAATATAAATTAAATCGCCTGTGTATAAATATCCTTTGTCTTTTTCAAAAAAACACATATGGCCTGGAGAATGTCCGGGTGTGTGCAAAACTTGTATTGTTCGTCCTCCCAATTCAATTGTATCAATATCTTTTAGCACTCTTGTCGGAACTCCTTCAAACAGATGATAATTATTGACATCAAAATTGGTTGGAAAATCACACGGTTCTTCTATCAGAAAATTACGAACTTGTTCTAATGTCAATGGGAATCCTCCGTTTATCCATTCTGTTTCTGCTTCGTGTACATAAAAGTCAGAGAAATACTTATGCCCGCCAAAATGGTCGTAGTGTACGTGCGTTGCAACTACCGTAACAGGTTTATCTGTAAGCTTTTGTGCTTGTTCCCAAATATTTTCTACGCCAAGTCCAGTGTCAATTAATAAGCATCTTTCTGTTCCGTTTAGTACGTAGCAATGGGTTTCTTCCCAATGTTTATATTCGCTTATAACCGAAGTATTTTCGTCTATTTTTTCAATAGTAAACCAATTTTCTTTGTCGCTTACCATTTTTCTTTTATTCATTACTTCTCCTTTTTCGTCAGCCTTGCACATAACAATCTATTATATTGGGATACCCTTCACCTCCTCGTTTTCAACGAGGGGGAGGTAGTGTTTGTTACCAGGTCGGTTTAGTCTATTCTTTTTTCAACTTATAATTAGCTTTATCTTTTATCAGAGAATAACCATCTCTTAGTTCTAACACCCAACCATCTCCACGCACATTTTTTGCCTCATTCATCAGAGGGAGAGTTACTGATATTTTACTCCAATCAGAATTCATAAGTGCCCCATTCTTAACTGTAAGTATTCCCCAATTGTCAGTCACTCTGATATTCGGATAAATTGTTCCCTTATCTTCCAGTGGCATAATATTTCGCGGATCAAATGATACATTCATTTTTTCAAAAACAAGTTCAACATGTGGCTGTACAATAAATTTATCTTTATAGTAGGCAATCTGCTTTTCATTTTTCTTAGCTCTGATTTCTTCTTCCGAGATAATTTTAGTTCCATCGTATCGACTTAAAATCAATTCAGTAGATTTTTTCAGATCGGCTGGCAATGAAATATTAAATGCTTTTTCGAAATAATCAGTCAGGTTTGTTTTTATGGTTACTTCTCTGTTCCAGTATTTCTTAGTGCTCATCAGTAAGTAACCATACACAGGCGTGGTGTGATAAGCAAATGACCGGACAAACGTTGGGTTTTTCAAAAAATAATCTATATTTTGCACAAAATGGTCGATAGATTGCTGCTGGTTTCGTCCGCTCATCGCCGCACCCGTATATTCAGCTATACCTTCATTAAGCTCCAGTAAGTTTTCAGTTGTTTTAGCCTCGGGATAAATTAAATATCTGTACGCTCTGAAAGTAAAAGCATTGGTTAGATGCATTTTTTGTTCTTTCTTATTTCTTGATTGTACTGCATTTTTTAATGCTTCCAGTTCTAAACGCAAATAGATTCTACCTTCTTTCTGGTCAAGATGATTATTTGCGGTATTAAATAACAGAAAACCTAATAACGGCTGATTAACATGGAATGACTCATGAGCAAGCAAATTCAGACGTTCTTGCTTATCGGTGGGTAGCGGAAGCATAATCATAGCCCAATGTCTGCCATTCCAATCAATTGCAGTATTCGACACATTAACCTCAGTCGGTAAAGTTCCTATATAAATTTCAGTTGCTTGTTTAAGAACACCCGCACTATCGGGCATATTTGCAAACATTTGCCTTGTATTCGGGTCAACAAAAAACATCGGTCCATATAAATCCTTGCCCCATATTTGCTTCTGTTTCCCCATCTCAACTTTTATTTCATTGAAATAAGTTGCAATACTATCCTGATAAGTTGGAACCTTTTGCCCAAAAGATGATTGGATAAACATCAAAAGCAATGTACTAATGTAAAGTTTTTTGATCATATTGATTGTATTTACCCTTTGTTACAAACGAAGGGGAGGCTTAACGTTCTGATAAGAGAATCTATATTCAATTCCAGTCTTGTCTCATCAGCTAATTGCACTATTGATTCATTGATTGTTGTTACCCATGCAATGGTATACAATCCAGCGGCTTTGGCAGCAGATACTCCGGAAAAACTATCCTCGATTGCAATACAAGTATTTGAGGATATATTCATTTTCTTTAATGCGATCAAATAAGGTTCGGGGTTCGGTTTAGGACTTGCAACATCATTTAGACCGACAATCAACTCACAAAAATCAAGAAGACCAATATTTCTTAAATAGATTTCGGCTATTTCTTTATAGCTACTGGTTACGATTATATGCTTTATTCCTAATTTATAAGTAGTTTTCCATATATCAATAACATTTTCACGAGCTTCTACTTTATGCATATTTTCTTTCAGGAAAGATACTGCATGCAATTCCCAGTCATCAAATGATGGAATATTATCTACAAAAGTAACTTCATTATGCTTTAATATTTTTTGAAAAACATCTAATCCGGTATGTCCCAGGTAATCATTTGGAGATAAATCAAATTTCAGATTATACATAGCTGAGGCATACGAAAAAATAGCTCTTTTGAAACTTGCATTTTCACTATTAACAACAGTTCCATCTAAATCCCAAAGTATATACTTTTTTTTAAGGCTTGGTTGGGTCATGTTTTATTTCTGATTCATTTTACTTTTCACTAATTAGAGTAAACTTTCCCTCCCTCTCGTTTTTAACGAGGGGGGGGGGGGGAGGTGGTTCATTGTTTAAAACAATGTGTTTTGTGGTGCATGTTTATATAATCAGCATTACAAATGCATAACCAGTTGTCCCCTCGTTTGCAACGAGGGGCAGGAGGTTCAAAAGACATTATCTAATCTTGGATCCTTTTACTGCAAAAAACACCATATACATATAATATATGAATAAGCAACTTACAGCTACCACTACAGTTGTTGAGCTTTTAATGACACCCATAAGTGGCATTAATAAAGCGGCACCAATTACCGAAGTTGCAATTACACCCGAACCTACTTTTGCATGTGGTCCTAAATCTTCAAGAGCGAGATTATAAATTACCGGCCACATAATGGAATGGAACAAACCTGTGCCTAAAAACAACCACAAAGCCACCGTTGGGCTACTGGCACCAATAGCTATTGATGAACCTAACAAAACAGCACCACCTACAGCACAAAGGGTAAGAATAGTTCTTGGTTTAAAAGATCGAAGAATAAAAATTCCCAAAATACGACCAACCATTAAGCCACCCCAGTAATACTTCAGAATATCGGTGGTATTAATTGTGGTAATATCCATTTTCAGATGATCTTTCACATAGTCGGCCAGAAAACTTGGAATGCCTATTTCAATCCCCATATAAAAGAAAATAGCCAATGAACCTAACCAGAGGTGAGTATACTTATAAGGACTGGATTTGTACGTTTTTAATTCGCCGGTACTTGTTTTTTCTTCTTCAACTTTAATTTCAGGTAGTTTCAATAAAAACATAATCACTAAAATCACAGTAGTAACAATCCCGATCATCAAAAACGGGCGACTAACAATGTGTGATATCTCACTATTCGACATAGCCTGACCGGGACTTAGTTTAGGGGTTACCAAAAGAACCGATACAAAGATAGGAGCAATAACCGTTGCCACCGAGTTTAATGCATTTGTCAATGTTAGTCGACTGGCTGCTGTTTCAGGACTACCCAATGCATTGACATAAGGAGCTGCCACAACCTGTAAGATTACTACTCCAACAGCAAAAACAGAAACCGTACTTAAAAAGCCATAATAACCAAATGTAACCCCGGGAATACAAAGAAAAAAGCCAAGAGCTATCAATGCCAAACCAGCCAACACTCCATTTTTATAACCAATCTTTGTCAGCACATAACCGACAGGAACAGAAAGAATATAAGCACCATAGAAAAACGTGTTTGGAAGCTGTTTCTGAACATCATCTAAACCAAATGCATTTTTGAGAAACTCAATCGTTGAGTTATTCATCGTTGTTATAAATCCAAAAAGGAAAAACAACGAAGCCATTACAATCAACGGAAATAAATACTTGTTTTTTGACATAATATAGAATGATTAATAATTAATTGCTTCTCTTTTCCGCCACAGCAGAAGGCTTTTATTTATAGAACTATAAAAATAAAAACTCCCCCTCGTTTGTAACGAGGGGTTGGTGGATCATTGTTTACAACAATGTGTTTTATATATAATCAGCATTACAAATGCAAAACCAGTTACCCCTCGTTGCAAACAAAGGCCCGGATTCACAGATAGAATTATCAGAATAAAATGATTCTAATTCTTACTTTTTCTTTTCATAAAATCAATCAAACAAGTTTGATCTGCTTTTATAAAGTATTTATTTTCGAAAATATAACCATCTTTGCTATTATAAAAAATCGACTTATATCTCTTATTTTTACTAGTCGGTATAATTTCAATCCATTTTTTTTCATATTCTCCATCTAGAGACAAAGCACTATCCTTAGCAATACAAATACCAATAAAACTAGAATTATGTCTATAAAAGTAATCAGAATTGTATTCAAATGCTTCAACAAGCTCTTTAGTTAAAGTTGTATCTAGTTTGTCTATCATTTGCCTCTTCTTCCAATCACCAACTTTAAGTAGTTCTATATCTGACTTATTAATCGGTCTTACTAATTGATATATTGTGATTCCTGATATTGCATTTTTAATCTCATCTCTTGTAACATAGATTGAATCACCAGCCTCTCCATCACTCCAAGTACTTTGATCGGTATCTTTTAAAATTGTATTAAGTGGCATCTTATTATATCTGTAAACAAAAACAGCAGAACTGATGCATAAAATTAAGCTCCAAAAATACATTCTACTTTTAAAATAACTTTTTCTAATATTTATCTCATCTGTTGTTAATGCAACATAACTAGTAATTTCTTGTCTGTATCCATCAATTCTATACCCACTTTTATATCTTCTATCTGATTTCTTTATGGGAACGCCACTATAAATAGGCCTTGATTTCTTTCTTTCTGCAAAAAAGCATGAAAGTGCTTTTATAAATGAAAGTGGGATAAAAAAAAGTGAGATACCTCCAATGAAATTGAGTTTAATTATTGTGCATAAACAAAAAGCTCCCCACAAGAATAGCCCTGTAAATATTCCTAATTTATTTATCAAATTTAATTGATCCTTAGAATTCAAATAACGAAGCTCTGTATACTTTTTTTCAATTTCTCTATTAAATATGTAACTCAAAATTGAATTTATCATATTGATTGGTATTATGTGTTTTAAACTTTTTGTCTTTCGTTTATAGCAAAAAGTCAATAGTCAATTTACTTATAGCTCCCCATCGCTTGCAACGATGGGTTTGTGATTCATTGTTTATAACAATTTATTTTTATAGTTTTTTTTAGTTGGCATTGAAAATGCGAAACTAGTTACCCCTTGTTACAAACGAAAGATAGATGCCGAAAATAATTTCACTCTACAAAACTAAATAATCTGCTTAACAAAAACAAGTATTTTAGAAAATAAATCACAAACGTTCCAAAACCTGCTCTCTTGTACAATTGAAAACCCTCTTCTCCCCCTCGTTAATAACGGGGGTAATTGTATTTTGAAAAAGTTATTCAGGTCGGTGTATCGGCCGGTACTCCTCTCCGGTCAGGTATTTTCGGTTTCCGATTTAGTAATATGGCAACCGGTCTGAGTAGTTCCACCGATCAACTCAGCATTTCTTCCTTCCGGTTGAGTGCCCACGCCACCGGTCTGAGTCATTTTCCACTTGCGTCGGGTATTTTTGCCTTCCTATTTAACAATACAGCCTCCGATTTTAGGAATTTTAGCTCTTCGCTCAGAAATTATTGCTTCCGGTTGAGGAATATTCATGCCGCACTGAGGAATATTGACGGCGCACTGAGGAATTTTTAGTTCCGTTAGAGGTATTTTGCATACCAATTGAGTATCCATTAAGAAGTTTTAATGGGGATACATTTATGTTTGAGTATTTTTGCATACGATTTGAGTATTCATTAGGAAGTTTTAATGGGGCTTAAGATATAATTAATATATCACGCATACCAATTGTGTCAGGAAGCATACCAATTAAGTAATGGAGCGTTGGAGTTGAGTATTTTCACATTTTGGTTTAAGAAGACAGCACACTAATTAATATATTGTTCACTTAAATTCTTTCAGAGCGTTTTCGGACTAAGTATTTCCGCTCCTCCTTTTATGAAATTGTTTAGCAAAAAGAGTTTTTACGCAATCCGACTGCGCTTTTTAGGAACTTGGTTTCGTACTCATCAGATGACTTAAAGTCATCCGATTAGTAGAATATATGCAAGCAATACAAATGACACAAATTTTCGCCGCTACTCAATACCCTTCTATTTTGCCAAATGGTTGTACAAGCATTTGGAATATAACAGGATGAAATATTTGCTACGGAGTAACTAAATGCATTTAGTTATGAGTTATAAATGATTAATGATATGTCATGAGTTGCATCGGCCGCAAACCGGAATGTATCATTCATAACTCATAACTTATAATTGTCTAACGTTGCTTTTCGCAGCACTTTATTGCCGGAAGAATAGATAAATCGGGGGATATAAAAGATTTGTTTGGGGAGTTCGTACTTGCCAAGAAGGTTTTCCAATTGAGATTTTAATAATTCCTCCTGCTCTGGGGTGTATGTTTCAGACTCAATGACTAAAACAACTTTATTTTCCAACACTTCGTCAGGGATAGACGAAATAAAATAGCCGGAGGGAATGATTCCTTCCAGTTTTTTTTCGACTTGTTCAGGATGAATTTTAATTCCACCGGAATTAATGGCAGAATCGGCACGCCCTAACCAACGAAATGAATTTCGGGCAATCAATTCCACCACATCGTTGGTTTGAATCTCGTCTTTCAACAAATGGGGCGCTTTAATGGTCAGACATCCCCGATCATCTTGCCGGATAGTGATTCCGTCCAGAATAGTAAAACAATCGGACTTGTCTTTTCCATTAAACCGTCGCAGCGCAATGTGCGAACAGGTTTCGGTCATGCCATAGGTTTCGAACAATTCGGAAGGTATATTATCCGATAAATGCTCCAACTTGCTTGTCACCGGGCTGCCGCCAACAATAATTTTGAGAACCGACGCTTTTCGAAGGCTTTCAGCCGAATGAAAGAGCTGGTAAGGCGTGATGGCAGTGAAATCAACGAAAGTATGCAGGTTTTCAAACGGATTAGCCGACGGGGCAACAGTCATCACATTAAAACCACTCGCCATAGCCCGCACCAACATCATCTTGCCGGCAATATACGAAGCCGGAAGACAAAGCAAGGCAACACTTTCAGAACTCAACCCAAAGAACTGATTGGTCATTCGGGCAGAATTCAGCATACTTTGCTTGAGAAGTTGAATGCTTTTGGGTTTACCCGTAGAACCTGAAGTATGAGCGAGGATAAAATCGGAATCATCAAACCAGTTTTGCAGAAAATGATAAATAGCATTGCGCCACGAATCCTGCGGTTCGTCAGTGAAATGAAGTTGTTCAAAATTGCTTCGGTTGTACAGTGTTCCGTTGAGACGGATGGTATCTATAGCCATGGTAAAAATAACATTTGTATGTGCATTATCAAAAAACTCCGTAGGAGTTAAATATGAATAACCCCCAGTGTA
>Ga0302203_1000451_pt1 | contig 16485 bp, 4 predicted proteins | sample II_Fen_E1_1_FD_194576 | JGI IMG/M metagenome (GOLD analysis project Ga0302203, IMG submission 194576) | Peat permafrost microbial communities from Stordalen Mire near Abisko, Sweden - II_Fen_E1_2 | ecosystem: Environmental > Terrestrial > Soil > Wetlands > Permafrost | place: Sweden: Abisko...
TTTTTCGTGTTGAAGCGTATCGTCGGGATGATGATGCGCTTCTTTTTTATTCTAAACCTTTTGTTGTCCGCAGGATACAAAAGTGTTTAAGTTGTTTGACTTTTTTATATCCCCCAACAGAAACCCAGACATTGACACAATGCAGGTTTTTTTGCTGTTTTAAATATCGTTGTTACCCGAATTAATAATTGTCTCAAATAACCCGACAGCAGTAAGCTATATGAAGGGTGCATTTGTTGGCAGTTCGTTTGAACCAGGTGCTTTTAAGCCAATCCCTGATTGTGTATTTTGTTGATTGTGTTGCAGTAGTATGTTCGATGGAATCGCATAAAAAGAAAGAGGACACTGCCTATGCAACGTCCTCTTTTTTTATTGATAAGTTGAATCTGTTAAATACAGATCTTTAATGAGTCATTCGTTCCTGATACACGAACGATATAAACTCCTTTTTGGAAATTAGCAGTAGGAATGGTAGTGGTTGAACTTGCAACCTTTTTACCCAACACACTATACACTTCAAGGGATAAACCTTTTGTGTTTAAGATTTCTGTTCCGTTGAAAGATACTCCTTTGTCGGTAAGAACCTGGTTAACTCCGGTTAATACAACACTTGTTGCTGAAAGATAGGTTAAAGCTATTGATCCGCTAAAAAATAAATATAATTTAGTAGCGGGGCCTCTGTAATTAATAGTTCCTTCAAATAAGTCAGCATTGGATGATGGAAAATTAACAGCTCCAATCAGACTAGTTCCATCTGTAACAAATGCATTTCTGGCATTACCATTTGAACCTGTAACTCCAATCATGTAAATAGTGCTATTGCCGCTAACATTAAAGCTGGCATACTTCTGTGTTGGCATATTTACTAAAGGAGTTGCATCGCCATTAGCTGCATTAGAATAACCAGATCCGTTCAATAAGAATTTATTAACAAAAGCATAACTTATACTAGTGGTAGGGGATGTGAAACCTTTTACAGATGCTTGAACAATGCCACATAATGTTGTTGTAGCAATTGAACCAGTGGTAATTGTAAGACCGTTAATTGTTTCAATTCCACCAGGTGAAGTTACTCCTGCAGTTGTTACTCCACTTGCTAATCCTGTATTAAGAGCCCATGCAGCAGAGCCATTCGTTGCAACCGTTGGATCTCCTCCTAAATTCCAGATTGTTGTTTGAGCATTAACTCCAAGAATGACAATAAATGCCAATGCCGTAAATAGTAAAGTTTTTTTCATAATGCGTATTGTTTTAATAGTTAGTAAAATTGTTTGTTTTAGCGATACAAATATAGGTTTAAAGATTAAAATGCATGTGGATATTTGAATGGAAACTGTGTAATTTTTGACTGATAATTTAAATTTCTGATAAATCAGGTCGATTTACGCTATCTTTTCTTATTTTTGCAATGAATTATACCTTTTTTCTTTTTAAACGACATTATGAAAAAATTGCTATTGCTCATCAGTGTTTTGCTGTCTGCCTTATCTTCAACTGCACAATATCATTTTTCCTTCTCCCACTTTACTTCCGATAACGGATTGTCTCAAAACAGTATCACGGCCATGATGAAGGATCACAAAGGATATCTTTGGTTTGGCACCCGTGATGGCCTGAATAAGTTCGATGGCACTAATTTCACATTGTATAATTCCAAGCCGGATAACCGGCTGTCTGTTCAGAGTAACCGCATACTGGATGTAAAGGAAGATAGCCGGGGTAATATATGGGTAAAAACGTATGATGAAATTGTCTATTTGTTGGATCAGTCGACAGAAGAGCTGATTCGCATTAAAAATACGAATGGACAGCTTGTAAATGATAAGATCCGTGAAATCTATATGCTCCCTTCGGGAGTTATCTGGCTTGCTTCCTTCGACAATGGGTGCTACAAAGTAATCATGGATGATAAGACGTGCAAGGCGAGTGCGAGTCATTATGATAAAAGTAAACATTCGCTGCCCAGCAACATTGTCAGAGGTATATTTCAGGACAAAGAACGTAATACCTGGTTTCTTACTCAGAGTGGGTTAAGTTGCATTGAATCGACTGGTAAAACGGTGCTTTATTTTGATAAACAACCTTTTTATTCGTTTATTGAGAACAATAGACGGATTATGTTTGGTGGAAATGGCAGGATCTTTCAATATGAGAAAAGATCGAGGACCTTTAAAATAATTGATTTGCCCGAAAAGGTACTTGTAACCAACCTGACTAATTTTAACCCCAACTACTTTCTGTTTGCCACTCAGGGCAAAGGTTTTTTTACCTACGATGTCCTTCATGAGCAACTGCATCAGTTCTCGAAAGAAAAGTATCCCGTAATGCCTTCCAACGACATTCAGAATGTATACATCGATCGTGCCGGAGATGCATGGCTTGGTATTAAATCACCCGGAGTGCTGCACTTCTCTCCTCAGACGAATAGGGTTGCTTTTATTGGGTCCAATTTGAACGAAGGGCAGGTTACCAATCCAAACTTCCTGATTTTTGAAGATGAGAAAGACTTGTTGTGGATACAGCCCCATTATGGTTTTTTCTCCTGGTACGACCGGGCAAATAACCGGTTGGTCCCATTTTATAATGCCTACAACGAAGATATCAATACCGTGTTTTCGTATGGCGTAAATCATGTTTTGTCCGATTCGCAGGGGGTCCTCTGGATTAGTACCAACCGGGGCAACGGGTTATTCAAGTGTACCTTCCTACCCGATTATTTTAATCATTATTTGTTCCAGAATCATTCGGTATATAGCATTTCGAATGAAACCCGGGCAATATTTGAAGATAACAAGAACCGACTGTGGGTGGCCTGTAAAGATGGTACTGTTCATGTGTTCGATCAAAACAAGAAGGAAATCGGTTCATTAAGCAGCGATGGGCGAATTGTGCCGGGTGGTAATCTTGAAGTCCTGGTGTATAATTTCTGTCAGGATAAAGCCGGGAATATCTGGTTTGCAACGAAGAAGCAGGGATTGTTCCGGCTTAAACCGCAGGGTTCGAAAAACACCTTCCGTATTGAGAATTTTCTACACAATCCCGATGATATTTATTCGCCGGCAAACAACGATTTCTATTCCGTTATACAGGATAATAATGGCCGCATCTGGGCAGGTAGTTACGGAGGTGGGTTGCATTTGTTCGACGAGCAAAACGGAAAAATCAGATTCTTTCATGCGAATAATGATCTTGCAGGTTTCCCTGAAACCAATTGTTCGAAAGTACGACAGGTATTTGCAGATACCAGGCATCATATCTGGGTAGCTACTACTGAGGGATTTGTTGTTTTTAATGCTGATTTCAAAACCCTGAAGGACATAAAATACCGCTATTATCACAGGAATGAAGATAAACTGAACAGTCTGGGGGCTAACGATGTGCACTGCATCTTTGAGGATGAGGATGCAACGATGTGGTTTGGTACTTTTGGAGGTGGACTAAGCAGGCTCAAATCGAAATATGAAGATAAGAAACCCTTTGAATTTGAAGTGTTCAACCGTGATAACGGGATGCCCAATAATGTGGTATACACCATTATTGATGATAAACAAGGAAATCTCTGGTTGACTACCGAAAACTCCATTGTAAAGTTCAACAAGAAGACAAAAAAGATTGAAGCATTTGGTAAAGGAAACGAACTGGAGAATGTTGAATTCTCTGAAGCTTCAGCTTGTCTGCTACGTTCGGGTGAAATATGTGCCGGCTCTAAATCAGGTTTTTATTCCTTTAAACCGGAAGCTGTAAAACGTCGTATCATTAAAGCTCCTCTTGTATTTACGCGGTTAATGCTTTTTAATAAGGAAGTTGAAATAGGGAAGGAGTCCATTCTGCAAACCCAACTGGATAAATCTTCCCGGATTGAATTTAGCAGCAAGCAAAATGTTTTTACCATTGAATTTGCGACCCTGGACATGCGTGCACCCGAAAAGATACAATATGCCTATAAACTGGATGGTTTTGACCCTGACTGGAATAGTGTCCAAACGAAACATTATGCGACGTATACAGCACTGCCTCCCGGCAAATATACGTTCCGGGTGAAATCAACCGATAGTGAAGGTGTGTGGCTACAGAATGAGCGTCAGATTGAAATAGTTATTCTTCCTTCATTCTGGCAATCCGGCTTTGCCAAATTTATCTATGTAATTCTGGTAATATTATTGTTCCTGACCACCTTGTATATTTTCCTCACCATTTTCAAGTTGAAAAACAATGTGCATCTCGAGAAGCAAATGACCGATATGAAGTTGCGGTTTTTTACCGATATTTCACATGAATTGCGCACTCCGCTTACCTTGATTTCGTTACCGGTTGACAATATCCTTCAGGAAGATCTCGATCCTTCCATTAAGGACCAGTTGCTGCTTGTACGACGCAACCTGGATCGTGTGATGGGACTGATAAACCAGATACTTGATTTCCGTAAGATTCAAAACAATAAAATGCGACTAACTGTCGAGGAAATCAATTTCGCTGAATTCACCCGTGTTTGTAGCAGTAACTTCCTGGAAATTGCCCATACTAAAAATATAGGTTTCCATTTTGTGGATGAATCAAGGAATACTAAAATATGGGTAGATCCGGAACGTTACGAATCGATTCTTACGAATTTACTTTCCAATGCATTTAAGTTTACTCCTGCCGGAAAAAATATCACGGTCAGGACAGAAATAAAACAAAACCTGGCGGTTCTTTCAGTGATCGATGAAGGTATAGGCATTGCACAGGAAAAAATTAATTTCATATTCGATCGGTTCTTCAGTATTTCCACCTTGCGGAATATCGCACAGAAGAGTACGGGCATTGGCCTTGATTTAGTAAAAAAACTAGTTGATTTGCATCATGGCACTATACACGTTGATAGTCAGGTGGGCAAGGGATCAACCTTTGAAATAGAGTTCAAACTTGGCACCACGCATTATGATGGTGATGTCGACATTATTCTTTCCGATCAAAAGATCCCATTGAAAGAAATAACTGAAAATGAACTGGTTTCCGATATTGAAAAGCCGGATCATGTAAAGGTCAATCCTTTAATCCTGATTGTGGAGGATAATGATGAGCTCCGTCATTTCCTAAAGAAGAGTCTTAAAAAGACTTACCGGGTAGCAGAAGCAGAGAACGGACTGGTTGGCTGGAATAAAATACAGCAGGTAATGCCCGATTTTATCATCGCCGATCTGTTAATGCCTGAAATGGATGGATTGGAACTTACAAAAAAAATAAAAGATGATCAAAGCACATCGCATATCCCCGTTATACTGCTGACTGCCGTAACCGATATGGAAAGCAAGGTGGCGGGAATGAAGGCTGGTGCTGATGACTATATCACAAAGCCTTTCAGTTCAGAGTTCCTTCATGCCCGGATTGAAAACCTGATGAATCAACGCATTCACCTGCAACAATATTACCGCTCTCAATACATTTCTTCGAAATCAGAATACAACCTGCCACCACTGGAGATAAAATCGCAGGAGGACCAGTTTATGCAATCACTGGTAGTGCTGATGAACGAAAACCTGGAGAATTTTGACTTGAATATTGACTTGCTGGCTACAAAGTTGAATATGAGCCGCACGGTGTTCTTCAATAAGCTTAAGAGTTTAACCGGCTTTTCACCGGTTGAATTTGTGCGTGAAGTGCGTTTTGAACGAGCTGCCGAATACATCCGCGATACGCAGCTGACAGTAGCTGAAATTTCCTACAAGGTAGGCATTGAAGATCCGCGCTATTTTAGCCGTTGCTTTAAACAAAAATTCGGAACTACCCCTTCGGAATACAGAACTCAGCTAAGTAATTGAAAACTAATTGATAATTACTAATTGACAGTTCACTGACAAGTGAGTCCTTATAGATTAACAAATAGATAATTAAATATCTTCGATTACTTATATCTTTTTTCAATTAAATATTCTCAGACTCTTCTGCCAGGATTTCAGAGTCAACCGTTTTAATATGTCGCTGCCTGTTTATAGGAAGCGACAGATTTGCTGTTTACTGCTTTATAATTGAGCGTTCTTGAAGAAGAATGTATTGTTTATGTCAGGGACCCTGAATAGCTCTAATAAAGAATTAGTATGAGCCGACAGGTTTCAATCCACTTTCTATTGATATGTTGTATCCGGTGATATTGCTTATCAGTCAATTTCTCCTTGCTTCTCAACTTTGTTTGCACAGACATAGGGTCACATGTTTATAAAACCGTTTATTTATGTGTCAAAACTATCATGGCATGATAATACTATTATTAATGTTGTTGTGGTGTACTCTTAATGAGCTTTCTAAATTCAATGACCTGAATTCATGTTGTGGTATTAACTATCAGTTATAGAAAAACCGCAGAACAAAATTCACAACTTAGAGTAGGAATTACATCGTTGGAATCGGGGTATTAAAATATTTACGTTTTAATTCCTTACGATGCAGTTGTTTGTAAAAGTGAAATAGTGTTGATTATTCCACCGGTTAATGTTGGATAAACTATACGTTCCTTTTACTTATTTTCAAAGATTAAAAAACAATTTTATTTCATTACTGTAATTGTTTACCTTTTGTCGGGATTATTTATCTTTTGGTTGTTTTATTTTACTTTTTGATTCAAATGATATACATTTTGAAACGATATATTGTTCTTCCTTGTATATTTTTGTAAAAAATCAGTTGATCTTTCAATCATGCTTAAAACTGATGAATTAGTTTTCTTCTCTATTGTTTTGACATAATCTCTTTTGAATTTTACGATTGTTTAAATATCAGATTTCAATTAAGTAATTGTTGATATTTAATGATATATTTGCTAATATACAAAAGCTTAGGTTTAAAAATCCTGGCAATTATTAATTGTTCATTATTAATTACTTATGTATTTAACAGGCTATCCCAATAAGAAAAGATATTTTAAAGACGGCAGAAATTTATTTAATGATCAACATCTGTCGTTGGAATCAGTTAAAACTGAATACTCAGGTTTTGCATTGGTATTATTTAATAAGCAAATGTCAAATTTAATTCATTGTCCTGTTACCGCAAAAGGAAGTTATGCAATCCCTGATACTGTTCTTTCAATCGATAGCGAAGCTTTCTCCCAGTGTAAAGATCTGACATCGATTGTTTTCCCGGGTAATTTAAAAACTATTGGCTGCCAGGCATTTGAAAATTGTAGTAGTTTAAATTCAATCATTATACCCGAATCGGTAATAGGGATGGGATATCGGATGTTTTCAAATTGCTCCGGATTAAAATCAATTTATATGCAGTCACTGTCACCGCAGGATTTAAACCTGAGTGATGACATCTTTTATAACGTTGATAAAGAAACCTGTAAACTTTATGTCCCTTATGGCACAAAAAGTGATTACGAGCGAACTGATCAGTTGAAAGAATTTAAAAATATACTGGAAATAATATTTTATTTACCTCTATTCGGGTTGAATTGATTAAAATACCAGGTGGGCTGTAATAGGTTAATACTGCCTGAACATTTTAATTTTTATCTAAAAGGGTAAAAAGAACTGATTTTTTTTATAATGTATAAAAAGCAGCCTTCAGTTTTGATGTAATAATTTCGTTTCGTAAAATGAATGATCCATTAATCCGTTTTTAACCTTAACTAGTTTGTCGTTTGTCTGCAAATCCTACATAAGAGTGAGTCTTATGTAGGATTTTTTTTGCTTAATAGAGAAGCAGACAGATAACAAACAGACCTTATAAATATATTTCCTCTGATTATTTTCCTGATGTGTACTGGCTGATATAAAGCGATACATACCCAATACAGCATCCTTACATTAGCCCGGCATTAATTTCAGTACCAGCATGGAATAAGTTTACTTTATTTCCATTGTTTTAAGTTTTCAATTCAAAACATTTTCTTTAAAGCATGTTGTATGCATTTGTTTTATGTATCAAGAGGGATACTTGAGAATTTGGAGAGACTTTCCTGGGGGTTTCCTGAGGGTATGCCCCTCTAAACCCCCTCCCAACCCCCAGGAAACCCCCAGGCATCCCCCTCGAAGCATCGAACAAATGACAGTGAAATAATTCAATTGGATCGTCTTTTGGACGAAACCTGAAATTAGTTGTAATTAGCAAATAAAAAACCACCAATTTTTCGCAATTAATATTCACCAGTAGAAAAAAGACATTGATTATTTTTATCTTTTTTCAATGGTGTAATATTGGTTGTACTCTATAAGTTGATAGTTTTGCAAATTAAACATTTTGTAAAATAGTGTAACGTGTTTGTGTACTTGTTAGTTAAATAATTGGTTCTTTAATAAACAGAACTTTTAAACTTGCAATCGAGTTAAAAAGTATATAGGAAAACAATTTTGTTGGTTAAATATATATAAAAAATACTGTTTTGCGGATTTATTTTCTCTCGTTGATTGACTTAATTGCATAAAAATATAATAAAATTAACTTTGTTTTGTGATATTAAATTCTCCTGTTTGTAGTTTTAAATGCTACATTTTAATTTAATATAAAGACGGAAGTTAAATCAACATTGGCTGTGTATGTTTCGATATTTTTTTTTGGTTCCAAAAGATTAAAGCGTATTTATAGTTCAACTAACCCGTATTTATAGGCATATATGTGATTAATAATCCCCATTCTGTATTAACTGCATTTATATTTCATGATATTTTAGTGGTTTAAGTACTATTAATTTGAGATATAATCTTCATTAAAAGCAATTTCCAGATACGATGACTTTTTTATTTCATTATTTAGAAAATAATTTGTAAATCACTTTATACCGTAAGTTGAAGGGCTGAGATTCATGTTATTTGAACCGATATATTCTGCTAAATGCTGGTTGCTTTTTAGATTAAATAAAAAGTTAAATGTCAAGCAATTTGGTGCATGATTGAGAATAATTAATTGTGTAGTAAAAAGTTCAATTCGCGTAGCATATAATCCTAAAAATGGAGATGTGGTAAATTTGAAAATAATTATTAATTTCGCAAGTAGTATAATCTAATTAGTATAAACAAATTAGAAAACTATTGTCATCGGGCTATATGAAGTTAATTTTAAGCCTTAAGTTCTTTCTCCATTTCTCCTTTTTTTAAACAATTGTTCAGAAAAGGGAAATCAGGAACAACATCCACTTTTAATGAATACACAAAGATGCCTTTGTATTGATTTCAAAGAATGACTGGCCGATGTGTTGACTAATTCCAGAAAATACATATTAAATTTTGACAACTTCTTAGCTCCAATTTAGCCCCTGAATTCTTAGCTTTTCAATTAGCAGTTGTGATCGTTTGGAAAACACGATATGCAATTGTGTCATATAAAAAATATCCAACATCTTTTTGAATTAAGGGAAAGTATTTCTCCTGTTTATAACGAATACGTGTTTACTATAAAGTTTAATTGCTGAAACAAAATGATATGAAAAAACATACTACTCATTCCTCTTTTTTAAAATCTACATATTTAAGGCTGGCAATTTTAGCTGGTATGTTCGCATTTAATACTGTTTGTGTTAATGCAACTATTTCCTCGATTAGTATACAAAATGTAACCCTTACAACTGCTACTCTCCATGTAACTATTACTCCTAATGGAAGTGTTTTAGATAGTTGGGGGGTAAAATGGAGTACTACATCTGGATCATACAACCACTCAATTGACGTAGTAGGACCAACCCCGGGAGGGTTGTTGACTGTAGAAATGCCCGGATTGGACCGTAGTAAAACGATTTATTACATGGTTTATTCTACAGAGGGAACTAACACTGAGTATTCGCCGGAGTCAAGTTTTACCAATTTCCCAATATTCAATATCGGAACAGGGGATTGGAATGATCCAACGAAATGGAATGTAGGGGAGGTGCCTGGAAAAGATGGAGGGGACAGTCCAATTATCAAAGGAAGATGTACCATTGGGATGAATTCTACGAATGGAAATGGAAACTGGGTATGTGAAAATCTGACCATAATGCCGGGAGCAAACCTTACCATTAATCAGGCACAAGGGTTAAATGTGAGCGGAGTTTTGACTAATAATGCAGCGGAGGCAGGTCTGGTCATAAAATCGGAAGCTCTATGTGCTAATGGCACTCTTACTTTCAATAATGATCCATCTCAACATGTATTAGCCACAGTGGAGATGTACTCTATAGCCAGTTGGGATTTAGACCAGTTTAAAGGAAGTAAGTATAGTTGGCAATTCTTTGGTATACCTGTTAAAACACATTTGTTTGATAAAATCACTTTCGATAATTGCCTGGTAAGAAAATATAACGAATTGTCCACAGATGATTTAAGCCTTTGGACAGCACAAAGTGAAGCGAATACTTTAACAGAAGGTACAGGTTATGAAATTGTACAACAAGATCCTAAAAAATACGTGTTTACCGGTGAATTGAACAATGCAGATTTTTATCAGGCATTAAATTATATTCCCGGAGCCAGATTTCCCGGCCAGCATATTTTCAGTAACCCTTATACGGCTGCAATAGATATTAGCAAAATTGATTTTAATGATAATGCAGAAGCAGCTGTTTATCTGTATAATACCGGAACGTATAATGAATGGTATGACAATGGAGGATCAATAACAACCGATGGAACAATCAGGGTACCTGGCCAATATGTGGTTTCAACACCAATTTCAGCGGGTACGTTAAAAGTGCCGGCACAAATACCGGGCATGCAAGGATTTTTAGTGAAAAACTCAGCTACGACCAGTGGTTCCCTGACAATTCCATATAAAGGATATACCATGAAGAATTCAGAGCTGCAGCGTGTCCGGGGAATAAAAGAGGCTGAAAATGCGAATAAAATAGCTACCCGGATTGATTTGTCCGGAACACATCCTGCCGATTGTATGTGGATTTTCACAGACCCTAAATGTACAAACAACTTTGACAACGGATGGGATGGAAAAAAAATGATGGGGTCTGCGCAAACTCCACAATTGTATGCCATGGAACCAGATGGTGATTACCAGATTGATGCAGTGTCCGATATTAATGGAACTTGCCTTGGTTTTAATGCCGGTCAGGATAACAATTTCAAACTAATTTTTACGCACCAAAATGCAGGAATCCGATATTCCGGATTATACCTGGTGGATCTAGTGGAAAATAAAACCATAGATATTACAGCCAGTGGATCTGAATATATATTTAATGCAATATCAACACCTGCCCCCGTAAAACGATTTAAAATAATTACATCACCAGAAGTGAATACGAATATTCCAACTGTAAGTTCCTTCCTTAAAATTATCAATTCTAAAGGTACTTTGATTATTCAAAATCAGAGCAATCAAAACGGGAATCTGACTCTTTATACCATGAACGGGGTAGCAATTGAAAAAATTACCTGTAAAGCAGATGGTATCACTACATTTTCTACTTCCAGCTTATTACCCGGTGCGTATGTTGCTAAGGCCTCTACCAACAGCGAAATGGTAACTGAAAGAATAATCATCCGATAAATCAACTGAAATGACAAATAAATACAATTTTGTATCTATCACCCCTGTATTTAAAATAAGACGCTTTCTATTGCTCTTGATATTCGCATCACTGGGCATTAGTTCTATTATCTATGCTACCAACCCCAATCAAACAGTGCAGAAAGCAACGGGTGTGTCAAAAGCTGCAGCTGAAATTAATCCGGGTTCAGATCCATTTGTAATACTGTCTTCAAGTTCGATTAGCCTTTTCGCAACCGCCGATATTCCAGAAGTAGTTCAAGTAACATCGAATACTAACTGGTCAGTCAATTCCGATCAGCCCTGGTTAAAAGTAACTCCTGTTTCCGGAAACGAAAATGGAACTCTTACTTTTAAGGCAGATGGCAATATTAGCGGTGCAGAAAGAACTGCAAATGTTACCGTCCGTTCTACAGGCCTGGCCGATCAGATTATCGTTGTAACACAAATGCCTGACATTTCTTCCATTACATTCACTTCTTCTGCTTCCACAAAATCATTATCTGTTCAACTTCAGTTCAAATCTAACGGAACAGTCTATATTGATTGGGGAGACGGGGCTCGAACGAGTTATCCGGCAACCACATTAGGAGGCACCTACACCACACCACTCGATTTATCGGGAACGCCTGTTAAAATTTACGGGATGGGGATCACCAATATTAGTTTAAGTTCAAATTATTTAACAACACTGGTTGTCACACAATGCACCGATTTGAGCTATTTAGACATTTCGCGTAATAGTTTAAGTGAAATAGATCTACGTAAAAACACCAGGTTGTCTTACCTGGATGCTTCGTCCAACAACCTGAAAGGATTGGATGTAAGCAATAATACCGGGTTAACAATATTAAGCTGTTTTTCAAACAAGATTAATTCGCTTGATATAAGCAAAAATATAGCTTTATCAAAATTATACTGTAATTCAAACATGCTTACTATGTTGGATGTAAGTAATAATCCCCTGTTGACACTCCTGTATTGTAATTCGAATAGCCTGAATTTTATTACTTTGCCTCAACCAAAAGCTGGTTATCCGACATACAAATATGCTCCTCAGGCTTTTTATCCGGTAAGTGTAAACGGTAATGTTGTAGACTTAAGTTACTTGCTTTCGGTGAAGGATATAAGCAATATAATACAAAAGACTACATATAGCTGGTACAAGAAAACGGGTACTCTTCTGGTTTCCGGAACCGATTATACCGAATCAGAAGGAGTATTTACATTTTTGAAAAACCCTTCCGACAGTTTGTATTGCACCATGATAAATGCTGCTTTACCAGGCTTTGCAGGTGCCAACGTCTTACGCACTGTGAATTTGAAAGTGCAACTTGTTATACCGACCCTTACAACTGAGGATGAAACCAACATTAGCACTAATATGGCAACCGGGAAAGGGACTTTAACAGACACTGGTATTCCGAGTCCTACCTCTCACGGGTTCTGTTGGAATACTACAGGTACGCCAATAGTAACTGAGGGCAATAATGATCTGGGCCCAACTTCGGCAATCGGGAGCTTTTTTAAGGATATGACTGGGTTGCTTCCGGCCACAACTTATTATGTTAGGGCCTATGCCACCAATCTCGCCGGAACAGGGTATGGCACTGTGATTACATTTACAACAATTGGGTTACCTCCTTTGGTTAGGACCGATTCAATAACTAAAATAGGAATTACCAAAGCGAGAGGTTACGGAAAAATAACTGATGTAGGGGCACCAAATCCAACAGAGCATGGTGTTGTATGGAGTACTTCCCCGGCTCCAACGGTAGATCTTCTGACTAAAACCACACTAGGACCAGCTAGTCTACCAGTGACGTTTACCAGTGATATTACCGGGCTTACGGCAGAAACAACCTATTATGTCCGGGCATATGCAACAAATTCTGTTGGAACAGGCTACGGTGATGAAGTCGTTTTTTTTAAGACTCTGTCCCCCATCATAAATACTCCCATCCCATCAAGTTTAACTGATTTCAAAACCACTATTGGAACTGCATCTCCTTCCCAGATATTTATTATCAGGGGATTGTTATCCGATAATTTAAACATTGCGCCACCGGCAGGTTATGAGTTAAGGAAAAAAGGAACAATTAATTTCGGAGCAAATATTTCATTTCCACCCTCTCCTTCAGAGATTGTGGAAGATACCATCGAGATCAGAATTGAACGCACAGCACCATTGGGTGTTGTTTCCGGGAATGTGGTTTGTTCGTCAACAGGTGCCGCATCTCAATTCGTTTCACTAGAAGGATTTGTTTCTCCTGCTCAACTGACAGCTTCAGATCCGGTAATAACCTCTTATAAAGTGTATGATGGGGATTCGAAAGCTGTAGTTGTTAAGGGTGTCTTGTCTGGTGTAGAAATAATCGATGATGGGAATGTTATATTATCAGCAACTGCTTCGTATAATGATGCGAGCGTAGGGAAAACGAAGACTATTACGGTCAAATACACCATAAGCGGTTCTGCTGCCGACAAATATCTGCCACCGGTTGATTTTGTAATAACAACCGGAGAAATCGCCGGAAAACCATTGACAGTCACCGACCCAACAGTAACAACTCAGAGAGAATACAATGGTACCACGACAACTGATGTTGTTCCGGGAACCTTGTCTGGTTTTGATCCGGGAGACATTGTCAATATATCGGCTACTGCAAATTATGATAATGCAGATGAAGGGACCGGTAAAACCATTACGGTAACATATACGCTCACCGGTATATCCAAAGATATCTATGCTGTCCCTATTGATTATACGTTAAATACAGGGGAAATTAACCCCAAACCATTAACAGCAGCACTAGCTGATCTGACCACTAAGAAAGAATATGATGGTACACTGACGGCTAAAGTTATTGCAGGTGCTTTGTCCGGAGTAGAAACAGCCGATGTTGATGATGTGGTTTTACTGCCAATAGCTTCATACGATAATATAAATGCCGGCACAGGAAAAACGATCACTGTCGCTTATACTCTTTCAGGAAACAAAGCACATAACTATCTAGCACCGGTAGATTACACGGTTACTAACGGTGAAATTACGGGCAAACCATTGACAGCTTCAGCTCCGGCAATAACAGAAATTAAACCGTACGATGGATCTCCGGTAGCAATTGTTGCTCCGGGAGTTTTATCAGGTGTTGAAGCCATCGATGCTGCCAATGTTGTACTGGAGGCTACAGCTTTGTATGATACGGAAAAAGTAGGTAAACTGAAAACCATTATAGTCAGGTATACTCTTTCAGGAGATGAAGCCTATAAATATCTTCCTCCTGTTGATTATGTCATTACTACCGGTGAGATTTCAAAGAAACCTTTGACAACCTCTGGTTACATGGTTAACCTCACCAAAGAGTACGATGGAAATACGGGTACAAATGTTACCCCCGGACCATTGACGGGCGTTGTAGATGCCGAAATAGCAAATGTAATATTGGAAGCCTCCGCTTCGTTTTATGATGCAACTATAGGTTCAAATAAAAATATTACGATCACTTATTGGCTCAGTGGACCAGCAGCAGACAACTATACAGCTCCTGTTGATGATGCTGTTTCGAACGGAGAAATTAAACCCAAACGGTTGACTGTTTCTTTAACTTCCCCAACAATCCTGACAACCATAAAACCGTATGATGGAAATGCAGATGCAGCAGTCACCGAAGGAATTGTGGAAGGTGTACTGGCTGCAGATGACGGAAAAGTTATTCTGGAAGCTACCGCTTCATACGAGGATGCCAATTCAGGTACGGATAAAGAAATTACTGTCACTTATACTATAACAGGTCCGGAGGCTTCTAAATATTTGCCACCAAATCCTGAAATAAATACCACCGGGGAGATTACCGGAAAGCCGCTGGTTATAGATATTCCAGATCCGACACTAATTAAACCATATGATGGGACAAATATTGCAGTTGTTGATTTTGGAGGAATTATCTCAGGAGTTGATCCGGGGGATGAGGTTGTTTTACATGCAAAAGCAACTTATGTCGATGCCAACGTTGGAAAGGGTAAAATCATTACATTAATTTATTTTTTAACCAATGCTGCTGGAGATGCTCCCGCTCCTACCTATACTGTACCTCCTAAAGTTGTCTATAACACAGGAGAGATTACCCCCATCGCTTTGACGGCATTGCCACACGCAATAACTCTCAGCAAACCGTATGATTCAACCACACGGGCATATGGAGATCCTGTAGTCATTGAAGGCATGTTAGATGCTGATAAAGCAGATTATACTCTGATACTTGAAGCTTATTATGACAATAAAAATGCGGGTACCGGTAAAACCATTACAGTAAGTTATAAAACCACCTCAGGTTTAGATTTAATAAACTATAGTCCTCCACCGACATATACTGTTCCGGGTGGTATTATAACACCTGCCCCATTGATCGTCACCGCAGTAAGTGATACTGTAACTTATAACGGGACAATACTTTCAACAAAAAAGCCAAAAGTGGGGACACTGTATTCAGGGGATGCAGTAAGTCAGGATGCCATACAGGTATATGATGACTCCAAAGTAGGAGTTGCTCATGTAATGACTGCTTCTGATATTGTTATTCAAAATGGTGCAGGTGATATTATAACAACTAACTACGACATCACGTATAACCATTCTGTTTTGCCGGGAATAATTGAGGCCAGGCAATTAACAGCTTCCGATCCAACGATAACCCTTCAGAAAGTTTATAATGGCAATACTGGGGCAACTGCATCTCCCGGCACTTTATCCAATGTTGTACCGGTTGATGTTTCAAATGTAGGACTTGTTACCAATGCAACCTATGATGATGCAACTGTTAGAACAGATAAAACTATCACGGTAAATTATTCACTTAATGGTTCAGCAGCCGGAAATTATACTCCTCCATCGCCTTTTATAGTCACGAATGGTGTGATTACTCAAGCCCCATTGATGGTAACAGCAGTAACAGAAACGAGGATGTATGATGGCACTATAAGTTCAATAGGTGTGCCTTCTACTTCGGGAACATTAGCACCTGGTGATAT
>Ga0302203_1000453_pt1 | contig 16435 bp, 17 predicted proteins | sample II_Fen_E1_1_FD_194576 | JGI IMG/M metagenome (GOLD analysis project Ga0302203, IMG submission 194576) | Peat permafrost microbial communities from Stordalen Mire near Abisko, Sweden - II_Fen_E1_2 | ecosystem: Environmental > Terrestrial > Soil > Wetlands > Permafrost | place: Sweden: Abisko...
ACAGGAAACAAATTGCTCTCTTACTAAATTAAAAAAGAGATTAAAAAATGATTTCAAAACAATCATTTTTAAGTTACAATTGTTTAATATTGTGTCAATTATAGATATCGGTATTCATTAAAAAAATTACAACTATGGCAACAATAAATAAATCAAGAATAAAAACAGATTCAAGAACAAGAACAAAATCTGAACGAAATACACGTGGAAAAGTATATAATATTGATGAAAAAATAATTCCTTTTCTTTGGTTCAATGGCAATGCTGAAGAAGCTATGAATTATTATATTTCTATTTTTAAAAATTCGAAAGTTTTAAATATCACCCGGTACGGAAAAATTGGTCCTGGACAAGAAGGTTCTGTTATGGCAGCAATATTCAAACTGGAAGGAGAATCTTTTTACGCATTAAATGGTGGTTCGGAATATACGTTCACTCCATCAAATTCATTTTATGTAAGTTGCAAAACACTCTCTGAAATAAAAAAGCTTTGGAACAGGCTCACTGATGGTGGATTAGTCATGATGGAACTTGATAAATATCCATTCAGCGAAAGATATGGGTGGGTTCAGGATAAGTTCGGTGTTTCCTGGCAACTGATCCTTTCAAACGACACACATAAAATCACGCCGTTTCTTACTTTTTCAGGAAAATATCAGGGGATGGCTGAAGAGGCTATGAACTTTTATGTTTCTCAGCTCAAAAATTCTGGAATCCAAAATATCATGCGTTATAACGAAGGCGATGTTGGACAAACCGGGAAAGTTGTTCATGCTGAATTTATACTTCAAGGTCAGAAATTCATGGCTATGGATAGTGCTATTGAAATGCAGTTTACATTTACCTCAGCGATCTCATATTTTGTGAATTGTAAAACCCAACGTGAAATAGACGATTACTGGGAGAAGTTTTCAGATGGTGGAAAAAAGATGCAATGCGGATGGCTGAAAGATAAATTCGGAGTTACATGGCAAATCGTACCAACTATTTTAAATGAAATGATGAATGATCCCGATCCTGAAAAAGTAGAAAGAGTAACAAGGGCAATGATGCAAATGGAGAAATTGGATATTAAAGAGTTAAAACAAGCTTACAATCGTCATTAAATCAATCACTCACATTTAAAACACAAAACAATGGCAACAATTACGAAAAGTACTCAGACTAACATTACAGCTGAACCCGGAATGAAGGAAATTATTGTAATTAAGGAATTTGATACAGATAGGGAACTTGTTTTCAAAGCTTTTACCGATCCGTATCTGTATGTTCAATGGATTGGTCCAAAAGGTTTAGCTATTAAAATTGAAAAATTTGAACCGAGAGATGGTGGAAGTTATCGTTTTCTTCAAAAAGATAAAAATGAAAAAGTATTTGCTTTTCATGGTGTCTATCACGAAGTCCTTTTTCCGGTAAGAATTATTAGGACCATTGAATATGAAAGACTTTCAACAAGAGGTCATGTAGAATTAGATACTTCAAAGTTTGAATTATTACCGGGTAACCGGACCAAACTGACCATTCAGACAGTCTTTCAATCAATTGAAGATAGGGATAGAATGATAAACAGCAATTTTAACAAAGACGTTAATGAAAAATTTGAAAGACTGGAAGAACTCCTTTCAAAAAATATAACTAGTTGGGATCTTTAAATTGTAGGATATTAATTACTTCATTAAATAGTTCATCGTTTTTAACTCGTAGTATTACGTTTTAATCAGGCAATTCCTGTTGGCCTTTCAACAACGGTATTGTCAATTAATAAGAATTGCGTCGAATGTCACTAAAGGTACCACGCATCCTCTTTAGGTATGAAGGATTAAATTATATCAAATTAAAAAAGAAATCAATATGAGTAAAATAGCCGTATTAGGAACTGGTATTGTCGGGGATACTATCGGTTCAAAATTAATAGAGACAGGCCATACAGTAGCAATGGGATCAAGAACACTGAAAAACGACAAAGCTCTTGCTTTTGTTGCAAAACATAATGGGAATGCAATAGCCGGTACATTTGCAGATGCTGCAGCTTATGGACAAATAATATTTAACTGCACAAAAGGTATTGGTTCTATCGAGGCGCTTACCATGGCAGGAGAAAATAATCTGAAGGATAAGATTATTGTTGATATTTCAAATCCACTTGATTTTTCGAAAGGTATGCCACCGACTCTAACGCTTGCAAATACAAATTCATTGGGAGAAGAAATTCAGAAAACATTTCCGGGTTCTAAAGTAGTAAAAACACTTAACACCATGTGGTGCGGACTTATGGTTCATCCGGGTTTACTTAACGAAGGTGATCACAATGTATTTGTTACAGGGAATGATGCTTCAGCCAAAGAAGAAGTAAAGGAAATTATAAAATCGTTTGGGTGGTTGGATAAAAATATAATTGATCTGGGTGATATAACTTCAGCAAGAGCTACAGAAATGTATCTGGCAATGTGGGTGAGGATATTGGGTGTAATAAACACAGGAACATTCAATATAAAAATTGTCAGTTGACAGGTTTTATTTTCTTTTTACCGGAAAACAAACACTGTTTACTGACTTTTTAAGTAATCAAAAGTATTATTCAACGATCAAATCAATCAGGAATTAAGATTGCAAGGCATTCATTAATTGCTTTACATCCTGTTTCTTGGTTATTGGATCTTTGTTCTTTGTTCTTGATTCTTGATTACTGGTTCCTGGTTCTTGGTTCCTGGTTCTTGATTCTTGGTTCTTGATTCTTGGTTCTTAGCTCTTTGTTCTTGGTTCTTGAATCTTTGTTCTTGGTTCTTGAATCTTTGTTCTTGGTTCTTGAATCTTTGTTCTTTCTTCTTGGCTCTTTGTTCTTGGTTCTTGAATCTTTGTTCTTTGTTCTTGGATCTTTGCTCTTGGTTCTTGGCTCTAGGCTCTTTGTTCTTGGCTCTAGGCTCTTGGATCTTGGCTCTTGGTTCTTAGCTTTTTGTTCTTGGTTCTTGAATCTTTGTTCTTTCTTCTTGGATCTTTGCTCTTTGTTCTTGGCTCTTTGTTCTTGGTTCTTGGTTCTTGAATCTTTGTTCTTTGTTCTTGGATCTTTGCTCTTTGTTCTTGGCTCTAGGCTCTTTGTTCTTGGCTCTAGGCTCTTGGATCTTGGCTCTTGGTTCTTGGATCTTTGCTCTTGGCTCTTGGCTCTTGGTTCTTGGTTCTTGGTTCTTGGCTCTTGGCTTTTGGTTCCTGGTTCCTGGTTCTTGGATCTTGATTCTTGGTTCTTGGCTCTTTGTTCCTGGTTCTTGATTCCTGGTTCTTGAATCTTTGTTCTTTGTTCTTGGATCTTTGCTTTTGCTCTTTGTTCTTGCCTCTTGGTTCTACCAACTACATACTACTTACTCATTCCTCACCTCTCACCTCTATATTTAGTTCCAGTTCAAAATCACTTTACCGCATTGGGCACTTTCCATTACATCAAACCCTTTTTGAAAATCATCAATTTCAAAGCGGTGTGTGATAACGGGCGTAAGGTCAATGCCGGTGATAAGCATTTGCTCCATTTGATACCAGGTTTCCCACATTTCACGGCCATAAATTCCTTTAAGGGTGAGTGCTTTAAAAATAATTTTATCCCATTGTACGGTAGTAGTGTTCGGTAAAATACCCAACAATGCAATTTTTGAGCCATTGTACATGTTTTCAATCATACTTTCAAAGGCAGCAGGCGAACCTGACATCTCCAATCCAATATCAAATCCGTGCATATGTAAATTTTTGACAGCATGCTCTATACTTTCTCCTTTTGCAGGATTGATCGTCAGCGTTGCTCCCATTCTCTTAGCAATATCCAACCGATATTCACTAAGATCACTGACAACAATATTTCGAGCTCCGGCAAATTTACAAATTGCAGTTGCCATGATTCCAATCAGTCCTGCACCAGTTATAAGAACATCCTCCCCGATCATTGGGAATGACAAAGCAGTATGTGTGGCATTTCCAAAAGGGTCCATAATGGAGGCAATTTCATCAGAAATACGTTCATCCAGGTGGACCACATTTTCGGCAGGTAATGACAGATATTCTGCAAATGCCCCATCACGGTTCACCCCTACTCCAACAGAATTTTCACAGACATGCAATTTACCCCTACGGCAATTACGACAGTGTCCACAAGCAATATGCCCCTCTCCGGTAACCCTGTCACCAATTCGAATATTCCTGACACCATGGCCTTTATCAACAATAATACCAACATATTCATGGCCAATTGTCATTGGAGTTTTAATCGTACGCTGCGACCATTCATCCCATTTGTAAATGTGTAAATCGGTGCCACAAATTGCAGTCTTTTTAATTTGAATCAATACATCATTTATACCTACATGTGGCATAGGTATATCTTCCATCCAGATTCCTTTTTCGGGGCGTAATTTTACTAGTGCTTTCATATGTTGGTTAATTGGTGATTGGTTGATTGGTTGATTGGTTGAATGGTTGATTGGTTGATTGGTTAATTGGTTAACTATTTAACCAATTAACTAATGAACTAATCACCAATTACCTTAAATTCCTTTGCTACTTTTGTAAAAGCAGTAATACATTTATCCAATTGTTCTCTATTATGAGCGGCAGAAATCTGTACCCGTATTCGGGCTTGTCCTTTTGGAACAACCGGATAATAAAAGCCGGTGACATAGATTCCTTCTTCAAGCAATCGGGTTGCAATATCCTGTGATAGTTTTGCATCATAGAGCATTACAGCACAAATAGCCGATTCGGTTGGCTTAATGTCAAATCCGGCAGCTTTCATGGATGTTACAAAATAATCCGTGTTTTCATGTAGTTTATCCTGAAGGTCATTTGATTCATCCATCATTTCAAACATTCTGATACCGGCAGCAGCTACCATTGGAGGAATGGAATTTGAAAATAAGTACGGACGCGACCGTTGTCTGAGTAACTCAATAATTTCTTTTTTACCGGTAGTAAATCCTCCAATTGCACCACCAAACGCTTTACCCAGGGTTCCTGTAATTATTTCAATCTGACCACGTAAATTAAACTGTTCGGTTACTCCTCTTCCTGTCTTTCCAACAACACCTGCCGAATGAGACTCATCGACCATAACCATGGCATTGTATTTCTTTGCCAGCTCATATATTTTATCCAATGGAGTTACATTGCCATCCATAGAAAAAACTCCGTCACTGACAATAATCCGGAAACGCTGTGCCTGTGACTTCTTTAGTTGATTTTCAAGATCGTTCATATCAGCATTAGCATACCGATAGCGTTGTGCTTTACACAAACGGACTCCATCAATGATAGATGCATGATTCAATGAATCCGAAATGATGGCATCTTCTTCGGTGAGCAGGGGTTCAAAAACTCCACCGTTTGCATCAAAACAAGCTGCATACAAAATGGTATCTTCGGTCCCGAAAAAACGGGAAACAGCAGCTTCAAGTTGTTTGTGAATATCCTGGGTACCACAGATAAAACGAACTGATGAGACACCATAGCCATGAGTATCTAATCCTTTTTTTGCAGCTTCTATCAATGATGGATTATTAGATAATCCAAGATAATTGTTGGCACAAAAATTCAATACTTCTTTACCATCAGCGACTCTTATTTTTGCACCCTGAGGTGAAATAATCACTCTTTCATTTTTATATAAACCGGCATCTTCGATATCGGTCAATTCATTTTGCAAATGCAATTTAAATTCCTGGTACATAATTCTTGTTTGTAATTTAATTATTTACAATTTGAAAAAAGTATTCTATTTATATGTAGATACAAAAGTAATGAAATAACTAAACAGATATTCACATATAACTAAATTTCCACAATTAATATTTTATTTTATTTTAAAAATCAAAATAGCTTTATTAAATAGTCTCTAAAGTTAGTATTTTTTATGATACGTTTTTTGCTTAACATTTTCATAACCGGTATTTTAAAATCCATTTTATGTGATAAAAGACCATAAAAAAACCAGTAAGTCCTATAAAATAAAAGATAAAACAAGATTGTATTGAAAGATTTTTCTCACTATCTTTTTTATCTGTTGAAAACTTTAATGATTTTCATAAAAAAACTGCTCATTCAAATCCTTTAGAAATGAATGAGCAGAAGTCATTAACTATCTTGTTAATAAGCATTTTAATTTTTAATTAACTTTTTCATTACAGTTCCGGTTTCAGAATTTATTTGAATCACGTAGACACCCTTTGGTAAGGCATTCAGATTTACATTGTGTAAATTTGTTTTAATAAGACTTTTCCCGGTAAGATTAAATATTTCAATTTGCTGAATATCCAAACCATTGACATAAATCGAAGAAGCTGTCGGATTAGGATATACCTGATACAAGTTTGACATTTTTACATCTTCCACTGCAGTACCAATGGATGGTGTCCATTTTAATGTTAAAGCTGAAAAACTTGGAACTGCAGCAGGTGTTTGTGTTTGTGAGGAGGTTCCTTTTACAAATGTAAAAGTTCCTACATTGCCTGTTGAATTTTTATCGGTCAATTCCATTTTTACAGTGTACGTCCCATCAGCGACAACAACACCCAAAACATTTGTTCCATTCCAGGTACAGGTTCTCACACCGTGAGTGCTTTGTGTTGCACCTGTTAATGCATCCACTTTATTTCCTGCCGAAGCGGTATTCCAGTTCGTTAGTTCCGAAATTCGCGCAGCTGCATACACCAACAACGATTTTACAAATCTACCTGAGCTATCCTCGATCCATATAGCTTCTACATTTCTGGGAATATATGACCCACCGCTGGTGGCACTTGTTGTTACTGTTACGCTCAATATCCCCGGTGTTGAAGCGTCTGTTGCAGCTGGAGAGTTGTTTTGTGCAATTGTAGCACTCATCAACCCTTGAAGTAACATAATGAGTATAATCACCTTTTTCATAAGCCTAAGAATTTAATTTACATTTTGAAATAATTCCATTAATGATATGTTTACTTTAATACATGGAACAAAAATAGTGTTTTTTTATTTAGAACGATAATAAACAATGAAATTTATATTACTATATAACAATCATTTAGTTAAGTTTTATTATATTACGATTATCCCAAACATAAAAATGAATTTATAATATTATAGTTGAATTACATGCATACTAATATATTACTTAAGAAACCTACATTTAAATGCTCATTTTACGAATAGGATTCTTGATATACATGATTTATTGAAAAAACATTTATTTCATTAATTTAACAACATATATTCTCATATTTAAAACCGCCTACTTCAAAACAGTAAAAGTTTAGGAAAAAAATTGAGAATATAAGATTGATTGGTTTATCAATTTTATTTTCATGATATTTCCAGTTTCTGAATTGAATTAATCAGAGAAACTCATTTTAGTAATTCATTGAGGTTTATATTTCATTTCTATGTTTTTGTTTATCCTTATAAAAAGTGTACTTTTGTGCTTCTTATCAAAGCATATGACAAACGAAACCATGGTGCTACGCACTGAACATTTATTCAAGAAATACGGCAAACGAACAGTAGTGAACGATGTTTCCATCAATGTTAAACAAGGGGAAATAGTTGGTTTATTGGGACCAAACGGAGCCGGAAAAACAACTACCTTTTACATGACAACAGGACTTGTAGAACCTAATTCAGGCAAAATATTCCTGAATGATGAGGATATTACAAAATTTCCTGTATACAAAAGGGCTCAGAAAGGTATCGGGTATTTAGCGCAGGAAGCTTCTGTTTTTCGTAAAATGACAGTTGAAGATAATATCAGAGCGGTACTCGAAATGACAAAATTCAGTAAGGAGGAACAGAAATACAAACTCGAAACATTGATCACTGAATTTAATCTCGAAATGGTTCGAAAAAACATAGGTGACAGATTATCGGGAGGCGAACGTCGCCGGACGGAAATAGCCCGTTGTTTAGCCATTGAACCACGGTTTATCATGCTCGATGAACCTTTCGCAGGAGTTGACCCTATTGCGGTGCAGGATATTCAGGACATCGTCTGGAAATTGAAAGATAAAAATATAGGTATCCTGATTACCGATCATAATGTGGATGAGACATTAACCATTACCGACAGGGCATATTTGCTTTTTGAAGGTCGTATCTTATTTCAGGGAACATCGAAAGAACTTGCCGATAATCCTGTTGTCAGAGAGAAATACCTCGGTCGTGACTTTGAACTCAAGAAGAAAACAAGGATTTAATTATATTATTTTTCTTTATACTTTCTACGGATAATGAATAAGAGCGATCAAAGAGAACTAATAGTTGATGATAGTATCCGTTTGAAAGAATTAGGGTTGGACGATGTGGAAGCAATATTCAATTCAATAATCAATGAACGGGATTATCTTGATGAATGGTTACCTTTTGTTGAATTCACGCATGAAATATCTTATACCAGCCGCTTTGTTGAAAATTATTTAAATTCTGACAAATCTGATGCTACTTTTGCAATTTACTACCAGCATCAGTTTGTTGGAATTATAGGACTTAAGAATACTGACCCTGTCAATAAAAAAACAGAAATCGGTTATTGGTTATCAGAATCATATCAACACAGGGGTATAATTACTCTCTCCTGCAAAGCATTAATAAATTATGCTTTTGATAGATTGCAAATTAACAGGATTCAACTTAAAGCAGCTACCGGCAATTTAAAAAGCCAACAGGTTGCTCAACGGTTAGGCTTTTCAAAGGAAGGTATTGAACGGGATGGTGAACTTCATGCTCGCGGTTTTGTTGATTTAGTTGTATTCAGTTTATTGAAAGCTGACAGATAAAATTTAAATGCAAAAAGCATCTATCACCATATTAGGTTGCGGATCGGCAATGCCAACCCGAAAAAATTTCCCGAGTTCTCAGATATTGGAAATCCGGGATAAGCAATTTTTGATCGATTGTGGCGAAGGCACACAAATCAGGATGTGCCAGATGGGAGTAAAACCGAACCGTTTAGGGCATATTTTCATTTCTCATTTACATGGCGATCATTGTTTTGGATTGATGGGATTGATTTCTACCTTTGGGATGTTGAACCGCACAGCCGAATTACACATTCATGCACAAGCCGACCTTGAAAAAGTGTTACAACCCCAGTTACAATACTTCTGTACCGATTTATCATTCAAAGTTATCTTTCATACAATCAATACCCGGAAACATGAACTCATCTACGAGGATCGTTCAGTACAGGTATATTCAATCCCTTTAAAACACCGGGTGCCATGTTGTGGATTTCTCTTTGAAGAAAAACCACGTGACCGTCATATCATCAGGGAAATGATTGATTTTTATCAAATTCCAACCTGGCGGATATTAAAGATTAAACAAGGGGAAGATTTTATTACGAACGAAGGGGAAGTGATTCAGAATGCACTATTAACAACACCGAGCGATGCTCCAAAACGATATGCCTATTGTTCGGATACAGCCTATTCCGAAAAAATAATTCCGATCATTGAAGGTGTAGACTGTTTGTATCACGAAGCCACTTTTATGGAAGACGAATTGATCCGTTCCAAACAGACTGAACATTCCACGGCACGTCAGGCGGGTGAGATAGCATTGAAAGCACATGTCAAAAAACTAATCATAGGTCATTATTCAGCACGGTATACCAACCAGATTGAATTATTAAATGAAGCAAAAGCTGTTTTTGAAAATACGGTTTTAGGTGAAGACTTAACGGAATATGAAATTTAATTCACTTACCTCTTACCTCTCACTCCTTACCTCTTACCTCTTACCTCTTACTTTCTTACTACCAACTACTTACTACCAACTACCGACTCAATTCTCACTCCTCACCTCTCTCCTTACCTCTTACGTCTTACTTTCTTACTACCAACTACTTACTACCAACTACCGACTCAATTCTCATTCCTCACCTCTCACTCCTTACCTCTTACGTCTTACTTTCTTACTACCAACTACTTACTACCAACTACCGACTCAATTCTCATTCCTCACCTCTTACTTTCTTACTTTCTTACTTTCTTCTTCCTTTCTCACTACCAACTACTTACTACAAACTACCGACTCACTCCTTACTCCTCACCTCTCACTCCTTACCTCTTCTTCAACACATATCAGCACCGGGTTTACCAATTTTGGCCAAGCCACCTTCAGAGGTTTCTTTGTAAAGACTCGGAATATCTTTTCCTGTCAAACGCATTGTTTCTACTACTTTATCAAAGCTGATAATATGTTTTCCATCCGAAAGCATGGATGCCAGGTTAGCATCCAAAGCACGCAATGCCCCAAATGAATTTCGTTCGATGCATGGAATTTGGACCAATCCACAAACCGGATCACAGGTCAATCCCAAATGATGCTCCAGTCCCATTTCTGCTGCATATTCTATTTGCTGGGGACTTCCTCCGAAAACCTGATTCGAAGCAGCAGCGGTCATTGCACACGCAGAACCGATTTCACCCTGACAGCCTACCTCAGCACCCGAGATGGATGCATTAATTTTAATGACGTTCCCAAACAAACCGGCTGTAGCCAATGCCTGGAGAATATTTTTATCTGAAAATTCGTGATAGTTTTTCAAATGATACAATATGGCCGGCAATACACCCGCTGATCCGCATGTGGGAGCAGTTACCACCCTGGCGCCACTTGCATTTTGTTCGGCAACAGCCAAAGCATAGGCCATGATCAGACATCGATTCTGGAGGCTTGTCTTATAACTTTTAGCTTTTACCCAGTATGAGGCCGCCTTGCGTCTTAAATTAAGTTCTCCGGGCAATACGCCGTCATTATCCAATCCTTCCACTACCGACATTTGCATTGTTTTCCATACTTCGTTCAGGTAATCCCACAAATCGGTTTCTTCATGATCCTGGACGTATTCCCAGTAGGTTTTACCTCGCTTTTCTACCCATGGCATTATTTCGGAAAGAGTATGTTGCTGATAAATATGTTTTTCAGTGAGATGTGAGTTTTCATCTGCTATTTTACCTCCACCAATACTATAAACCACCCAATCTTTTATCATTTTCCCTTCAACATCCAGGGCTTCAAACTTCATTCCATTTGTATGAAAAGGCAACACGATTTCCGGGAGCCAGATAAATTCAACCTGAAACGGCGAAAGTGCATCAGCGATTGCTTTATCGGTAAAGTGTCCTTTCCCTGTTGCTGCCAGACTACCGTATAAATTAACTCTATAGGAGTGAGCAAAAGGCGTTTCCTGCTTGAACTGTTCTGCCGCATATTTAGGCCCCATAGTATGACTACTCGAAGGACCATTGCCTATTCTAAAAATTGATTTGATACTTTCCATCAGGATTATTAATGTTGAAGAAATCAGGAGTAATAAATGAAGAATTATAATTTCAAATACAAATGTACGGTTTTATTGTAAGGCAGCAATTTCACCGGAAACATTTTACGAAACTAGTTTATCTGAATGATTGAGTTGTAAAAGCCGGGAACATTAACTTCTTCCTTTTTCTGCTCTTTATAATGCTAATAGAATTGAAAATGTCCCGGAAAGACAGAGATGTCCGAAGGTTTGAATTACAATCAATTTCGGCTTTTCTCCTTAATTCCATAGTGAGAAACATTCAATCATTCTTTTAAATTATGATCGTGAAAATATGATAAGATAAAGCCAATATCAACAACCATTATGTATACATTTTATAACTCATCGTTTTTGTATTCTTTTATTCCCCTTTTATACCCATTTTACTCCCATTTTCACTGAACCGGTAACCTGTCCATTACATATCCGTATATAGTCCATTAGTAGTCCGTATCTATATAAATACGGACATGTAACGGACTATATATGGACATGTAACGGAGTATATACGGACCTATGTAAAAGGGGAATCAAAGGGGAGTAAAAGAATAAGCGAAGAATAAGAGTTTGTGGCATCTTAAATGTACCGACAAATACAGTTGAAAAAAGATTTACTTCAAGGCTGTTTGTTTAACTGAAAAGAGACTAAATAAAGTATCTTCTTGATTATTAATTATGAAAAAATGCCGGGATATAAAATTCCGACCAGGAAATAAAATCCTATGTAATTAAACAAAAACAGTTCATGCCAATACCGTTGATAAGAAATATTCGATAAATTTTCAGGAGATAATACGGATAATCAGATTCATATATCAGGAAGTTATTATTTCCTCCTGGATCAGAACCCGGACACCGATGCTTTGTGCCGTTCTTATGAACAAATAAGCTTTGGGTTGCCAATTTAATTAAGATGACACTGAAGCACATTAAATTGCGCCAAAAAGGGCAGGAATGTAAATAGAAACAGGAAAGACAGTCAGGTGAGGTAAGAATAATAAATGGAAGTAAAAATCTTAAATTGCAATACGATCAAATAGACAATGACTGTATTATGAAATCGATATTCATTTTTTATTTTCAGAAATAGAAAGACTTTTTTATTTGAATTTGCGGAATAATCCACGAATTGATTTTACAACTTTATATCCCATTATAACAGCATCCACAAATCCAACCCCTTTATTAAAAGAATTGAACAATGAGTTTGTGAAATAAGAAACAGAAAAAAGAGTCTGAGATTCTGAAGTAATCAGTTTCTTTTGGTAGGAAAGCTCTTTTTTTAATTCAGCTTTTCGACTTAACAATAAATCCAAACCGACTTCACTTTTCTTTTTAGAAGTAACAGGAACAATTTCCATATATTTATTTATTGGATTTAGACAAAAATAAATTCGAAAGAAATTTGACCAACGGATTAATTACAATTCGCTTCCGGAGTAAGAACAGAAACCCAATTAATATCACATAAAGGCCTGATATGATTGCAAAACTGATACTGATACTTCCCAATACAGGAACTAATGCATATGCCAGTGAGAAAAACAGGTAAAATAATGCAATGACGGCTAATACGATTATTAAGGTAATTATAAGCAATGTCGACAATAATATTGTCAATTTTTCTACAAATTCAATCTTAATATATTCGGATTGCAATAAGACGTATTTTATTACATCGTCATATAACTGTTGAAAATTTTCAACCGGTTCCTGAGGATTAGTCATTGTAAAATGGATTTATAATTTCAGTATTAGTCGTTTGAAACATCAGTTTTAATTTCGTCAACCAAATCATTCATTTCTTTTTTACTTAACTTTATTCCTCTTTTATCGAGTGAATCCACAATTTTATTACGAGTTACTTCACCACTTTTAGGTGCAAAGAGAATACCAAATATACCGCCAATAAAAGCTCCGCCAACAAATGCAGAAAGTAAACCAATTGAATTTTTCATAACTTTAATAATTAAAAATTAGTATCAATGAAACAACAAATTTAATAAAAAGAAAGGATATATCGGATAACATCCTGAAAAATCAGAAGATTAAAATTTATTTTCATTAAATTAAAAACAAACCAGCCAAATTTTGGTTCAATATTCCGACAAATATTTAATCAGGATTATAGCCAAAATTACGGAGTTTTGTATCTTTATTACGCCAGTCCTTTTCTACTTTGACAAACAATTCCAGAAAGACCTTTTTATCAAAAAACACTTCCATATCTAATCGGGCTTCTGTACCAACTTTTTTAAGTGATTTTCCTCCATGCCCAATTATAATTCCTTTTTGGGAATCACGTTCAACATAAATAACTGCATTGATACGGATTATTCGTTCATCTTCCTGAAATTGTTCGACTTCCACTTCTACAGAATACGGAATTTCCTTTTCATAATTCATAAGAATTTTCTCACGAATGATTTCAGTGACAAAGAATTTTGCAGGTTTATCGGTTAATTGATCTTTATCAAAAAACGGAGGCGATTCAGGTAATAAATCTTTAATACGACTGAACAGATTGTCAATATTGAATTTTTCTAATGCTGAAACCGGATAAATTTCAGCGCGTGGAAGCAATGCTTTCCATTTATCAACCAACAAAACCAATTTTTCCTCGTCAATTAAATCAATTTTATTAATTATAAGCAGAAGTGGAGCCGGATTAAGCTTTACTTTTTCAATAAAGTCTTCGTTTTTCTCGTATGAATCGTATACATCGGTTACATACAACAGCACATCCGCATCGGTTAACGCTGAACGTGAAAAATTCAGCATCGATTCCTGAAGCCTGTAATTAGGTTTCAAAACACCCGGGGTGTCGGAATAGACTATTTGAAAATCTTCCCCGTTAACGATCCCCATTATTCTATGACGGGTTGTCTGAGCTTTAGATGTTATGATGGAAATTCTTTCTCCCACTAACGCATTCATCAAGGTTGATTTACCTACATTAGGATTACCTACAATATTTACAAAACCGGATCTGTGCATGATTAAAATGAAAAAATGTTTCAGTTGATTGTTTCTGATGCAAACTAATTAATACAGTTCACAAAAAGTTGTTACAAAGATACGATAATTAATGCAAAAGAAATTGAAGATTCATTCCATACTTTTTTACTACATTTGACGTTTGAACGAAAACAGATACAATATTCTATTTCTTATAAATAATTATGCTTAATATCAATAAATTATACGAAATTTCGCAACGTTTAAAACTGATATTTATTCTTGTAGCTATTGCCATTGTAGTGGTTTCAACCTTATTTACAAATCGTTTAGCCAAGTCACTGGCAGCAGAAGAACAAAAAAAAGTGGAGATTTGGGCAGAAGCAACTCACCAATCGATCATTGCCGACGAAAATACAGATATCACTTTCATTTCAAGTATCATTCAGGGAAATACAACAATTCCTGTTATTTTAACGGATACCAGTAATAATGTACTCTCTTCCCTGAATATTATTGAACCGAAAACAAACCTTGAAGATTTTTATGTAAATGAAATTTCAAAATTCAGCGCGAATAAACCCCGTATTAAAATTAAAATTGATAAAACTGTTGAATATTTATACTATGATGATTCCTCATTTGTAAAGCAATTATATTATTTTCCGTATATCCAGTTAGGAGTAATTATAGTATTTCTGTTTGTTGCTTTTTTTGCCTTTTCCGGGACAAAAAAAGCAGAACAAAATCAAGTATGGGTAGGACTATCCAAAGAGACAGCTCATCAACTGGGCACTCCGATTTCATCGTTACTTGCATGGGTCGATCTACTCAAAATGCGGCATAAAGAAGATAAGTTAATCGTTGAAATGGAAAAAGATGTGAATCGATTACGTATTATCGCGGAACGTTTTTCTAAAATTGGATCTAAACCCGATTTACAGATTGTGAGTCTGAATGAAACCTTACTTAATTCTGTACAGTACATGTCCAACCGGTCGTCTCAAAAAGTGGAAATTAATTGTCATATGCCTGAAGACGAGCATCTTTTCATTAAATTAAACGTTCCTCTTTTTGAATGGGTTATAGAAAATTTATGTAAAAATGCGATTGATGCTATGGATGGTGTGGGACGTATTGATATAAATGTTTTACTTAAAAACGAAGAGGTATATATTGATGTAAAAGATACCGGCAAAGGAATGGATAAACGAAAATTCAAAGTGATTTTCACACCCGGGTTTACAACAAAAAAACGGGGTTGGGGATTAGGACTTTCATTGGCAAAACGTATCATTGAAGAGTATCATGGTGGTAAAATATTCGTAAAACAGTCTGAATTAAATGTTGGAACAGTTTTCAGAATAATATTAAAAGTAAATTAAGTATAACAACAAACGGTATATTACTAATAAAAAGCTTAATAAGGGTAAAGAAAACATGTTATTCGATTTGTAGATTGCATATATTGAATAAATTATACAAAATAAAAAAGAAACTATTTTGTAATAGAACATATTTTTGTACCTTTGCGCGGTTTTAAATATCAATAGAAAAATGTCAAAATTCGAGCTGTACAATGTAGTTTTAAAGGACATAAGCAATGAAATGCGGATGTTCGAGTATGACCTGGATGACGAATATTTCAAGAAAATAGACAGTCCTGAAGTACAAAAAGGAAATGTAAAAGCAACATTAAGTGTTCTAAAGAAACTGACCACTTATGAGTTACAATTTTTCCTTGAAGGAACGGTTATTATTCCATGCGACAGGTGTTTGGATGATATGGTGCAACCCATACATTACAAAGAAAAATTGCTGGTCAAATTCGGAAATACATTCTCCGAAGAAGACGAAATAGTCATAGTTCCTGAAGCAGAAGGAGCAATCAATATTGCCTGGTTTTTATACGAATTTATCGTATTAAACATTCCCATGAAGCATGTCCATGCAACCGGTGAATGTAACAAAACCATGGTAACAAAGTTGAAGAAACACATTACACGTCAAAAAGATGATGATGATGATGACAGCTCAGCTGTTGAATTTGACGATGATGATGACTTTACTCCAGATGAAATACAGACAGACCCGAGATGGGACGGTTTGCAAAATATAACAGAAAACAATTAAATAAACAACTAAGATGGCACATCCTAAGAGAAA
>Ga0302203_1000457_pt1 | contig 16389 bp, 10 predicted proteins | sample II_Fen_E1_1_FD_194576 | JGI IMG/M metagenome (GOLD analysis project Ga0302203, IMG submission 194576) | Peat permafrost microbial communities from Stordalen Mire near Abisko, Sweden - II_Fen_E1_2 | ecosystem: Environmental > Terrestrial > Soil > Wetlands > Permafrost | place: Sweden: Abisko...
TAAATATATCGGTTTTGATCGGATTTCAGAATTGGATAAGACATCCATACCTTTTAAAATAGCAGCTCTTAATTTTTGGGACGATGTGGTGGATCATCGTACGCTATGCATTGGAGGAAACAGTATTGATGAACATTTTCTTGCAAAAGATAAATGCGCGTCCTATATTACAAACTCTGATGGCCCTGAAAGTTGTAATACCAATAATATGCTGAAGCTTTCAGAAAATTTATTTGAAGATACACATGCAGCCAAGTACGCTGATTTCTATGAATATGCTATGTTGAATCATATCTTGTCAACCCAAGATCCTGTGACAGGAGGGTATGTCTATTTCACATCGTTGCGCCCTCAGAGTTATCGTATTTATTCAAAGGTAAATGAAGCAATGTGGTGTTGCGTAGGCACAGGAATGGAAAATCATAGCAAGTACGGACATTTCATCTATACTCATTCTATCGAGAATGATACTCTTTTTGTCAATTTGTTTATTGCAAGTAAGTTGAATAGCAAGAAGTTCGTAGTTGAGCAAAAAACATCATTTCCTTATTCCACTTCTTCGGTGCTGCAAATAGGTAAATCAGGCAGATATACTATTGCTCTGCGCCATCCTTCATGGGCAGAAAATAATTACAAAGTGATGGTTAATGGAGAAGTGATACCGACAAATATTACCAAGGGAATAGCCTCTTACGTATACATTAGTCGTTCTTGGTCTGTAGGAGATAAAGTAGAAGTGATCTATCCCATGGCATTAAAATTAAACGAATGTCCTAATTACACTAATTATATTGCTTTTAATTACGGACCGATACTTTTAGGGGCTTCAACAACAAGTAGCGATTCCAGCTCCTCTAATTATGAAAAACTCCTGAATGAGTATGCCGGTGAAGGTCGCATGGATCATGCCCCTGAATGTATGGCATTGCAGAAAAGCTTAGCTTCGGCTCCGATGATATTGTGTGATCGTAGTGAAGTTTTGAAACGTGTCAAAGTGGAAGATGCATCAAGATTGTTGTTTGATTTAGACGTTTCAGGAGGCAATTCGAAATGGAATAGAATTGAATTAAAGCCTTTTTATTCCATTCATCATACCCGTTATATGGTTTATTGGAATCAACAAACTCCTCAAGATTACATGAACAGTGATTTGATTAAGCAAGAATTAGCTGCAGAGGTATTAAAATCACGTACATTGGATGAAGTTGCTACCGGAGAACAACAAAGTGAAGCAGGGCACAATCTTCAATCAGAAAATTCAGGAAAAGGAATTTACAGTGGAGAATTTTATCGTAATGCATTCATTGGAAATTGGTTTCAATATACATTTAAAACAGAGGGTGTAAAGGACAGCGTAAGTTTAATGTGCCGCTTTAACTCTGTAGATAAAGAACACGCATGCACAATATATGTTGATGGAAAAAAATTAGAAGAAGTTGCTATTAGAGATATTCCAGGTCGTCAATTTTATGATATTGAGTATCCTATTCCTTCTTCCTATTTGATAGATGAGAATGGTAAGGTGAAATCTTCAATAGATATTAGATTCTGTGCAACGACGCAGAAGCCTGCTCCGGGTATTTATTATTTACGTTTACTGAAAGACTATAAATAACTACCTAATATTTCTGAATCATACAATGCTTATTAAGAAAAGGAGATAAATTATTGCAATTTATCTCCTTTTCATTTACACAAAACTCTAAGTGAGGTCTATGATTTATTCTGTAATGAAGTTACTCCATTTTATAGATTCGCTCCATTATCTGCCATTTTTGGTCGGCAGTTGCTTGAGCGGATGTATTCTGAAACCGAGAGACATATGCTTCCCATTCGCTTTGACGAGGTTTTTTAGCCAATTCAGCCATTGCCTTATCGTGGTCAAAATCGATAACAGTATCCATAATCATAAAAAGCTTCGTTCCCAAAAGATAGATTTCCATATCAAGAATTCCAACTTCTTTCATCCCTTGAGTTATTTCAGGCCAGGCAGCACCTTTGGCATGCACTTTTTTGTAGTTCTCTATTAATGCGGCATCATTGCGAAGCTCCATCGTTTTGCAATAACGTTTGGATAGGATTTGTTCATTTATTTTCATTGTGTATTATCATTAAATTAATTCTAAAAACAGGTAATCTCATTCATACAATCAAACACGGATAGAATTATTCTTCTATTATTTTCAATACAGGAATCATGTTACTTGTATTTTTTGCCGGAAGAGTAACAACCAAAGCATCCTCATTTCTTGTGAATGGAACCTTACCATATCCTAATAGCATTACACTTTTGATGTTAGCGTCATAATAGGTAGAACCTTTCGCCAAAGAATGAATCATTATTTCACGCTTATCCGGCCATTCCATTAAAATAGCGTAGACTGTTTTGTTCTTTTTTGTGAAGCGTATATCAGTGGTAGAATACTTGCTCTTTCCTTCATTGAATCCTTGTGCTAAAAGAGGTCTTGATTTTTGTGCATCAGGCCCTTCTCCAAAGATCTTCCATGGACGAGTATCAAAAATACATTCTTTGTTGACATCCATCCATTTTGCGATACCGTTTAATACATTAATTTCTTTATCGTCGATGCTTCCATCTCCTCTTACGGGAATGTTGAGCAATAAATTCCCATTTTTACTGACAATATCAGCTAGCATTTGTATGACAGTTTTTGCTGATTTATATTGATTGTTTTCATAGATAGAACGCTTGTAATGCCAATCTCCAATGCATGAACATGTTTGCCAGGGTTTTTCTTGTATTGCATCAGTTGCCCCTCTTTCAACATCCCAAACGAGGCATTGCTTCTGTTCATCTGTAAGGATTTTCCCGAAAATAACGGCATTAAGTTTCCCATTATTTTTCTTCATATTGCTGTTATAAAAGTCTGCTGCAATATAAAGTCCGGCATCACTGATGGGCCATAAAGGAAGAGCTGTGTCATCAAAATAGAGTAAGTCCGGCTTGTATTTGTTGATTAAGTCTGCAGTGCGATCGTAGAAGTTCTCACAATATTCCAAACTTGGTATTGATACTCCATTACCCCATTCCCATTGAGAATGTATCGTACCTGTTTTCTCACTGCCTTTGCTTAATTCGTGATTTTGTGCATATAATTCTTGTGGATCCAGACCTTCCCACCAGGTACCTTTGCCATCCTTTTTAGTTAACTTACCGTCATAGGGTATTCCGGCATAGGGACCGGACTTATCTGACCGTTGAGAAGTTTCATACCAAGTCCACGCATGTGAAGCGTGAATACTCACACCAAAAGGTAATCCATTCCGTTTGGCTGCTTTAGCCCATCCTCCTATTATATCTTTTTTAGGACCTATTTTAGTTGAGTTCCATGTATGATATTTGCTATCCCATAAATCGAAATTATCATGGTGATTTCCCATAGCAACAAAGTATTGAGCTCCGGCACGTTTATAAAGTTTGACGAGCTTTTCCGGATCCCATTTCTCAGCCTTCCATTGATGTATTACATCTTTAAAACCGAATTTTGAAGGATGACCATAATTCTTTACATGCCATTTATAATCATCAGAACCTTCATCATACATGCTGCGTGCATACCAATCTCCTTGTTCAGGTTGGCATTGGGGGCCCCAATGAGCCCAAATCCCGAACTTAGCGTTACGAAACCATTCCGGGATTTTGTATTGTTCCAATGATTTCCATGTGGGTTTAAACTTTCCCTTTTCCATGGGGACTTTCAGATGTTGCAATGGCCGTACGTCTTGCTGAGCATTACATAGCTGCCCTCCTAAAGCAATAAATAAGGATACTAATAATATCTTTTTCATATTTGTCAATGTATTAAATCTTTACAAAGATAGGATAATAAAAAAATAGTATGAAATAAATAGGTTATATATTGTTTGGCTCGTATTATAATACTGGTTTATACACATTGGATTATAATCCCTTATTTGCTAAATACTTAAGTATCTCACGGAAGCTCCATAAATCAGCTTGAAAAGCTATATAGAATGGGGGTGCGTTGCTATATAGGTTTAACATATGTTTCAAGCATTGATTAACAGTCAATCCATTATAGGAACGCACCCTGATCCTATATAGCGACGCACCCTCCTTCTATATATCCTGATATCGCTTAAGAGAATGGCTATACCGGCTGTCGTAAGTTATCCACCTCGTTACTGAGAGTTTGGAAACTCGTAGTTTTGGATTGGTGAACTCGCAGTTATGGGGTTGGAAACTTGCTATTGGCGGGTGAACAACTCGCAGTAACGAGTTTTTGAAAAGAATACTTTGATTCATCCGGTACATCTTTATAAGGTTATTTACATAATGAAGGCTGAGGATTTATTTGCTTGGCATTATAGAAATTTTACCCCATATCCTCAATTATCAGAAAACTGTTTTCTTCCTTCATCCTTCATCTCCCTTTATTCATCGGGCCTCCCGAATGAACGAATGAAGGCTCCGTTTCGTTTTGTGCCTTCATTTGTATCGTCCTAGATTGGGGATTTCTTTATGTTTGCCTGCTTAAAAGGTTGGCTTGTCATTCTTTCTTTCCGATATTTTGGGAACCTTATACATATATGTATACAAAGAGGATTTTCTAACACGAATGAAAGCATCCTTCATTTATCTTCAAAGCTACACCTATTATATAGGTGTGGTTTGTGAAACCTCCGTTTCCTTACATGCACAAGTTTTGTAAACTTGCATTCACCTTCCAACTGTCACACTTTCATTCGATTACGGGTGAATGAGTGAAGGCTCCAAATTTTCCATCTGCCTTCACTTTCCTATTTTCCAAGAGCTGAGGTATTGACAAAATCAAAGGGTGTTTTGATTATCTCAACTTGTTCGATTGCTCAAATGAACTGTATGTGTTGGTAAACTCAAACAGTTCGGTTTATTAAAACATACAGTTCACTTTGACGGTTGCTCGCCTGTAATCTTATTACTACTGCTCTGCTCTTGCTTCACTACGCGCCTGTAGTTCGGGAACTACCCGCCTGCTCTCAGGCAAATGCAGGCGGGCAACAAGATGAATGCCCGCCGGTAATCGGGAAGAGGGATTTAGTGAATGTGTTAATTTTTGTCTAGCCTTCATTCGTTCATACGTAAGTAAATGAAAATGTGTGAGTTTGAAGGATGAATGGTGATTCACACTTTCTGTATTTTCGGTGTTTGGTATCTTGCGATCCATTCAATTTAAACAAAAGAGGAATGCCTGCCGATAAAAGGAAATGAGGATTGAAATGAATATGTTAATTTTTGTCCATCCTTCATTCGTTCATGCGTAAGTTGATGGATATGTGTGAGTTTGAAGGATGAAGGGTAGTTCACACTTTCTGTATTTGGGGTGTTTGGTGTCTTGCGATTCATTCAATTGTTGGATTCTATTAAAAATCAATTCCCCGCATCACTGCGAGGGATTGACTCGTCCTAATCTCAATAGGACATAAGCGATTGTAAATTTTAATTAAACTCAAGAAGCATAAAGGCCGGTTATTTGATCCTTCATGCAATATGTTAGAATGTTTATTGTTGTATCTGAACCCAGTCATCCGAGACCAGTAATACTTGCCCGCCCTGTTCCTCTATATGCTCCAGCACCACAGCTAGTTGATCAGCAGGAAATCCGGCAACAAGTATCTCTAATCCGTTTGTCCTTATTTCTCGTTTTATAGGGTAATGCATTATTCGAGACAGTGCATTGGCACCCTCATTGTAGGCGTAAAAAAAGCAACCTTTCTTCACTAAATAAAATACCTTACTTACGGATTCCCTTTGCAGGACAATCACGTCATCTTCACTATAATGTCTGTTCTTCAAATTCTGCTTCATTATTCAAGTCTTTTAGTTATTTTATGACACATCTGTTCTTTTAAATAATCAGTTCCGCGCATCACTGCGAAGAACTGAGATTGAATCAAGTAATTATCTGTGTAAACAATTACCAGTTATAAACTATAAGCGATTATAAATGTCGAGAATCAATTCTCCGCATCGCTGCGTCGGATTGGCGAACACTTATTCTTGTTAAAAATAGATACATTTTTATTATAATAGACTATATTCGTTACTTTGATGTTAACCAGGAAAATCGATTGTTACAGCCTGTTTCCGGGAAGGTCGGCACTCCCGCAGAAACAAGGCTGGTAACAACACTTGAACCAATTATATGAGAATTGTTGTCGGTCCTTTTATCTCTTCATTCATTTTCATTTGCAGGCTTTTTCCCTTGAAGGATCCGAGTCACTTGCACTCTTTGTGCCACCATTAGTAGCATAAAGAGTATAAGGAACCTAGTTTATATAATTCTTTCTTCATGGTTTTCTTTTTTACGTTCATACAGAGAGAAAATAAAGAAATCGAAGCTTGATTGGGGTCGTAAACCAACCTTGGCTTGTATCCGATTTAAGCTTCGATTGAGTGGAAACCAAGCTTAGATTATCGGATAATCCAAGCTTGGTTTTTAGATGCATGATTCTTTTTCTTGTTTTATGTTACTTCCTTTTTTGTTTTAAATAGATACATCGAATAAGTCGCCGACATTACTGCCGCTTTTAGGCTTTTCGAATCGTTACGATGCCTACGAATATTCACTTCCGTTATCCATATTGGTTAACCTAGCCATCCATACCCTATGATGTTTCGGGTAGTTATATTCGTCTTACGACTTCTATTCCTCTTACGAAGGACTTTTTTGTCAAGGAACTTCATACAAGTTGATTACTCAAAATGCACGTCTTCGTAGGCTTAATTGACGGAACAATCAGTTTAATCAAATATCTCATAAATATCTGTTAAACAATTATTTATACGAATTCGTGTCGCACTCAAAAAGCAATAACTGACCTGACATGGAATTTTGTTGTGGCAGACTTAAGTGCGTCGTTTAAGTAGAGCGCGCCATTAGCACCGAGATTTATCATATCGGCACTATTAGCACCAAGCTCACTACTGGTCCAAAAAAATTGCTGATTAGGATTTGCGCTTGTGTCATCGATCAAATCGCTACCGGATATATTGGACATTTTCGTATTGAACGCACTTGTTGCATCGAATGCTGTTGGACTATTCCAATATATCCAAGTGCTTCCATTCGCAGGAGTTGCAGTGATCCCACCCAGGTTCTTAACAATCAGATAGGATTGACCAGCACTGGGCAGATACCATCCGCTGGTGCCCGATGGAGCGGCATATTTTACACCTCCCACTTCTGCTGTGCCATAACTCGTTGCATAATAAAAGGCGGGATATTGGCTTTGCAGATTGCTGCCGGCTTTTGTCTTAATGGTCTGAGTTTCTGTGTAGCCATCCATATTCGTCATTATCAATGATGGCGTATTGGTAAATGATCCGAATTCGGCCACATTATTGGTAGACCACGCCACACCTCCCTGGGCATTTGTCACTGCCAATGCATATCCATGTGACCATCCATGTGCTTGATCGGCAGCAGTGGTGGTATTTGAGAATACGACACCTATGATCTGCCGAGTGGCTGTCGATGCAGGGATAGTTGTTCCCCATGTACCGTCATTATACAAATAGGTATTGCCATCTGTGGTTACCGCAGCCACCGGACCGAAATTGGTGTTTTGGTTGGTGGTAGCTCCCCATGCATTCACGCTCATAGTCACAGTCACCGGTGTACTACCCGTAAATGTTTGACTCGGATCGCTTACTCCTTTGGCAGTAATTGTAGCCGAAAGGCTATATACCTTGTTGTTCAGAATCACACCATCGGTGCCGTCGGGAATAGAGCTCCCTGTAGTACCTGTGAACGTAGTACCTGTGGCACTGTGGTTAATGATGATCGGGTAATAAACGGTTGTACCCGCATCACTGGTGCTCGTCTTGTAAGTCCCCTTGATCTCCAATCTTGTTTGAGTGGTGGTGTTATTATTGGGGAATGCATAGAAGGTATCGAATCCGCTCCAAGGAAGGGTTTGAGTTGTACCGCTCAAGGCACCCGTTCCCAAATAGTTCTTCTGGTTGGTGGTCAGGAACGGAGACACTTGCTCACCATGCAACCAAGTTGACGAGGTGGAAGTGGTTGCTGTAGGGCTGGTGGCATTGCAATATGCCGTAGGAGCAACATTGTACATAAACACTTCAGTTGGTGTGAAAGACTCACCGCTAGCGGCTCCGGGGAAGTTGGTGGTAATGCCTGTGAGTGTGATTCTACTCACCAAGCGTGTCAGCTGAACCGTTGCCGCACCCGTATTTGACGTGATTGTCACGGGGCTTGTGCCTGCCATAGGCAATGCTGTGGCATACTGTTGGGTTGTACCCGCTACGCTGGCATTTGCGGTAGCCGTGTTATCCAAGTTTGCCTGCACGCCTTGAAAGTCTGAAAGCGTTTTCACATCCGCAAAAGAAGCCTCAGGCACATTCACTGCCACGGCCGCTTGGGTCACCGAGCTGGTACCGTTAATAGATACCTGGCCACCGGTGATTTGCGCACTTGTGAAGGATTGCTTAGCCACAATGGTGCCGGATGCATCGAAAAGCCCCACAACTGCACGGCTTATTGTACCTTCACTGCCCACATAAGTGGTCGTGGTGGGATCATCCGAGATTGCCGCCCGGGTCTGGGGACTCGACAGGGTAAGCTTGAAGCTCACCGGAGTGCCTGAGATTGTAGGCGATTTGTCATTGTCTGCGCAGGATGTCGATAAACCTATCAACACCATTGCTACCATTAATAATCTACTAATACTCATACTTTTTTTTCTTTTTGTTTATAAATATTTGATTCTGTAAACGCAACCACTTTTCGGAGGCTGCCGTGTATGTCCGCGAAGCCGTAAAAACAATCGCAGAGTGAACAATGAAGCATTTATGCTCCATCATCGGTATAAGAATAGCGGTGTGTACACAGGCCAAACAATGGACGATAAGCGATTGCAAATAAAATCTTTTACTTGTGCTTACACTTGTTTGGCTCTATCCGCTTATTATCAGAATGTCGTGCCTTGTGTAATTGTAGACGGCCAGTCAACTACATTTAAAGTCACACCCACCGGTACATTAAGAGGTTTGGTAGGATCGGTTGTTCCAATGCTGCCGATCACCGCAGTCAAGTTGTATACCTTATTGTTCTGAACCGTACCACTATTCAGGGTGATCGGATAATAAACGGTAGTACCTGTATCAGAGCTGCTCATCTTGAAAAGTCCCTTGATTACCAATTGAGTTTGTGCGGTTGATCCGTCATTTGGGAACACATAGAATGAAAAATATTGATTGCTCCAAGGGAGAGTTTGGGCTGTACCGCTCAAAGCACCTGTTCCCAGATAGTTCTTCAGATTGGTAGTCAGCAACGGAGATACCTGCTCACCTTGCAAGAAGGTTGGTGCACTTGCGATGGCACTTGTCGTGGATGTTGCATTGCAATTTGCCGTAGAGGGCACATTGTACATGAACACTTCGGTGGGAGTGAAGGAGGCATCGGCATACACTCCGCTAAAGTTGGGAGAGATGCCGGAGAGGATGACTTTGCCCACCAAACGGGTCAACTGAATGGTTGCCGTACCTACTGATTGAGCGATGGTCACTGTGCCTTCGCCTGCCATTGGCAGTGCTGTGGCAGACTGTTGTGTGGTGCCCGCTGCACTGGCATCTGTGGTAGCCGTATAATCCAAGTCCGCCTTCACACTCTCAAAGTCAGAGAGCGTTTTCACGTTTGTGAAAGAAGCCGCAGGCACATTCACTGCCACAGCCGCTTGAGTCATCAAGCTGGATCCGGTAGCAGATACTTGATGATTAGTCACTTGGGCGCTAGAGAAAGATTGTATACCACCCACAAGATTACCGCTTGCATCGAAAAGCGCCACCACCACATTGTTGATGGTGCTTTCACTGGCGATGTAAGTAGTCGTATTGGGATCATCAGTTATCGCTGTTTTTGTCACAGTGGGACTGGTGAGGTTCAAGGTCAACTTCATTGACGTTCCCTTTTCAACCGGCGATTTGTCATTCTCCGAGCAGGAGGCCAATAAACCTATCAGCATCATTCCTGCCATTAATAATTTACTCATACTTTTGTTCTTTTTTTTGTTAATAATTATCTGCATAAAGCATTCAATACCTATTTCACAGGTGCATTCTTCTTGCCTTATCGGCACTTGTCAAATGCCCCTGTTCCTTCATATATCGCACCTCTCTGCGTCTGCTTCACAAGCGCAAATCCGGAGCGTTATGTCGTTTCATTCATTTCATTTTTTTAATCCATACCTCCCATCACTAAGGCGGATTAAACTTCCATTGCACTGTGTACACATGCTTCACTATTGATAATAAGCGGTTATAAATAGTTATTATATGTCTCTTCTTTGTGCTCGTGCATTGCACGTTCTGATTACAGAAGGGCGGGGAGGATTCAGGTACACGCCCCTCCGCCCCTTTCTGCAAATCTATATCTATGAGAATCAACATTGGAGGTCGGTTCACACTCCAAATCTCTTTGTATCCTTCCTTTCGCATATTTTGTCAGTACTCTACATGGGCTTGAATATAATCCGCCCAGGGCACCACCTGCAACGTGATCCCTCCGCCGGAGGCATTCACCACCAATGCTTTGTCGTCCTCGGCGGCAAGAGTCACTTTATTGCCCCCGCTGTCCGTGCCTGACTGCATCAATTGATTACCGTCTTTATATACTGTCAGCGTCACATATTCGCCCGTCATGGTGGGCAGCGTACTGACCGCTTCGCTCACATAGTTGCCCGATCCGTCAAAACTGCCGCCGGGCGTGTATACCACCGAATCACCCGACACCTTGCCCGTGAAGGTGATGCCGTTGCGGAACCCTTCCAACTTGAGCGTGTAGTTGCCGGTGCCGTATCGTGCCTGCAAGTTGTTGACCACCACATGCAAACGGGCATGCTGGTTGTACAACGAGATGCTCGCCAGGGAGGCGGAACCTTTATTGGCCGAAGTGTAGTCAAATCGCCCGTAGAACAAATAAGTTGGAGAGAAAGCCCCCGACACCGCAGAACGTGTCACCGGGGATAATTTCACCGATACATTGTCGATATTGTCGCCCACGGCGGGGGCAACCACATGGAGGCTGTCATTTGCCACATTGCCCAACACCACCAACGAAGCTTGGTCTCCACTGTCGAAACTGACCACATACTTGCCATCCGTTCCGGGGCTGACCGATTGATAAAACAAGTTGTTGACAAATAGGAATGCATCCACGCCGTTGACAATCTTATTGGACAAGGCGTGTCCATCCTTGTCCACATATTGGGTGGTCAAGGTATATTGCACGGTGGTGGGTTGTTCGCCTCCGCCGCCACCTCCTCCGCAACCAACCAGCGTGGCTACGAAAAGCAACAGCAATAATAGGGATATGTTATATCGGTCCTTCATCGTTTTTTCATTTTTCTCATTCTAATTATTTGATTCTTTGAACGCTACATCAGGAAAAGCCTGCCATTCCTACATCGATAGCGGGAATGGTCAGCGGGAATGAAACCCACGAAAAGCCCACCGCCGGAGGGGGCTTGGCCACCTGCAGTGTACATTATTAAAGAAGGATTTGTAGCGACAAAAGGACCGGTATAGGGGGCACCGCTCCATTTTCGGCTATCCGGAGGGGCTTCGGGGGTATGGATCCCCGACCGGTCATGTATGTTTGATTGCCCTACAACCGGACATACTTGACATTTATCACAATTGCTTGCTTTCATCTTGTTTAATCCTTTTTGTCTCTCTCCTGGAAAGAGAGAGCCGTTTATTAACAAAAAGAATATAAACAATTGAAATACAGTAGATTATGAATTGTGAAAAAGAAGAAATGTTTCTGCAAAATGAATTACAAGCCAAAAGCATTCATGATTATAGATGATAAAAGATTCATGATCAATCATTTAATGATCATATCTGCAGAAACATTTGCAGAAACAATGTGAGAAAATAAATAGTTATTGGGAAAGTAGATAAATGCTAAATAATTGATAATGAATATTATATATATTACAAAAAGGTAAAAAAGAGAAAATAGCAAAAAAGTAATAAGGCTTTTTGCGGAAACATTTTATCTCTTGTAGAGCGATGAATAAGGAATTATAAAAAGTTGAATAGTGGGTATGTAATAATTCGTAAGTAGCTGATTTACATGAAGATGAGAAGTAAAGAAGAGAAGTAATAGAAGATAAAAAAAAGAAATAAAGAAGAGTAATTTAAATGCGTCCCTCTCTTTCCAGGAGAGCTTCTTAATTATGCTGCTAATATAAAGCATTTTTATTATTTAGAACAAAAATAACAATAAATTTTATTTAAAAATACATAAATGACATATTCTCATTCGCTGAATCCACGACTGCAGGATCTAAAGCAGCTAAATAAATATATGTTATTTTTTCTGAAGTGTGACCTAAACTTTCACTGATCACCGAGACGGGTATTCCGTCTTTACGAGCCTGAGTCGCCCAAGAGTGACGGGCCACATAGGAGGTGAGATGAATTTCAAGTCCCAAAAATGAAGAAAGTTTATCAAGATCTTTATTGGTTTTCCGAAGTTCGCTACGATATTTATTATAGAGTGATTTATCGCCCTTGCTAAGAATCGGAAGAACATATTCCTCATCCCGACGGTATTTCTCAATGAGCTCCTGAAGCTGGGGCAAGATTTTCACCCGCATCGGTTGCTTGGTTTTTCGTCGATTATAATAAATGACCCCATCAATGATATTTGTATGTTTCAAACCGGCCATATCAACGAAAGACATTCCCCGACAGTATAAGCTAAAAAGAAAAAAATCACGTGCAATCTCCAATCGCTTATTATTTTCAATCTTTGCATGAATTATTTTCTTGATCGCTTCGCTATCAATGGCACGCTTCACCGTCTTCGTAGTTCCAAAAGAAACTTTCTTAAATGGCGAATCATAACTTGTGCCCGTTACACCTTCATTATAGGCTCTATTATATACGGCACGAAGTATACGGCAATAGAAATTAATGGTGTTGTCTTTCAATCCTGATTTTTGGAGGGAACTGATAAACCGATTTAACCAACGAGGAGTGATGTCACAAAAATATAAATCCTCTTTTTTACCAATATAACGAATAAGGCGGTTATACGTACTTTGATAAGAGTCCAACGTACTCATTCTTTTCTCTTCTTTCAATTGGGCGATCAGCTTTCGCATATAAATCAACACAAGGCTGTTGTTCTGGTGAGACCGAAATAATTCTGTAATGTCAGCAACCGAATAGTTCTCTCTTTCGTCTTCCAACATGTTGATCGTTGTTTCAAGTTGACCAACCATGTTATGAATATAATCATTTATTTCACTCGCATTGAAAACTTTTTCTCTTCTTCGACTTACCACACGGCTATGTGCTTTATCAAAACATTCTTCATGTATATGATAAGACGAATAAATAACACGCTTCTCCCTCTGGTGAAGGATCTGAAAAACAAGCGGGAAGGTCCCTTTTTTAGTTGCACGATAAGTGTACAAACGTACTTTAATAGATGTCATTTCTACAAAATTAAATAATGATTACACAGTAATTAATCAGATGGAGAAGGCCCTCCTCCACCCAAAATGACGATAAAGCTAAGCCTTTTAAATAAACACGCACGTAGACATTCACATTACTTATATTTAAAGAGCTTTTGTTCAGAAATGCGTTTTCAACATATTTACATCTCACTCGATATATTTACATTTTACATGATTCAATTGCCAAAGATAAATATTTTTTATTTATAAGTACTAATATTCAATAAAAGTTTCATTAGAATATCATTAGAATTTCATTAGAAAACCATTAGAGAATTAATGAGTAGATAGAAACAATAGGAAATCTGCGACATGTAACCCTTATTGAACGTTGACTTGGATGCCATTGTTCAATAATGCTCATGCTACTTTAGGGAAATCTTTAGTCGATGAACACTTATTTCATAAATAAATTACAAATATAGCCGTTTTGTTACATATCAAAAATCTTATGTAACATGTATGTCGATCTTTTATCTGTAGTGTCCTTATATTTGTATATAAATAAAAATCTAATGATTAGCAATACAACGATTACTTGCATTGAAAATTTTTTATGGAATCGAAGGGATCCATCAGTTTCAATAATGTGCTTGACGGTTTTAGCAGAATGGATGGATGGTTCCATTTCGGACTGACAATTGGTGGAAATAAGGTTGATATTAACGTTAATATAAATATAATGAAAAAGTTCCTTTTTATTTTAGGTTTGCTCTTTTCTGCTTCGTCTTGGGCGCAGATGTTGCCCTATCAAAACCCCAATTTAAGTTTTGAAGAGAGGGCAAAAGATCTACTGTCTCGTCTGACATTGCAAGAGAAAGCGACGCTTATGTGTGATAAGTCGGATGCAATTCCACGTCTTGGCATCAAGAAATTTAATTGGTGGAGCGAAGCACTTCATGGAGTGGCCTATCAAGGCAACGTAACGGTTTTTCCGGAACCGATCGGCATGGCTGCGTCTTTTAATGATGAGTTGGTGTATCAAGCTTTTAATGCAGTTTCAGATGAAATGCGTGCCAAGTATAATTTACGAATGAAAAATGGAGAAGAGGATGCTCGTTATAACAGCCTTTCTGTTTGGACACCCAACGTTAATATCTTTCGTGATCCTCGTTGGGGACGTGGACAGGAAACCTATGGTGAGGATCCTTATCTGACTTCGCGAATGGGCGTTGCAGTAGTTAAAGGACTACAAGGGTCGGAAAATGAGAAGTATAGAAAATTGTTTGCATGTGCTAAACATTTTGCAGTGCATTCAGGGCCGGAATGGAGCAGACATTCCGCAAATTTGAATAATGTGTCTCCGCGTGATCTTTGGGAAACTTATTTACCTGCTTTCAAAGCATTGGTACAGGATGCAAATGTTCGTGAGGTCATGTGTGCCTATCAACGATTGGATGATGAACCGTGCTGTGGAAACAATCGACTCTTGCAACAAATCTTGAGAAATGACTGGGGATTTAAATATTTGGTCGTATCCGATTGTGGAGCCATTTCGGATTTTTGGACTTCTCATAAGTCTTCATCAGATGCCTTGCATGCTGCTTCAAAAGGAGCGTTGGCCGGAACGGATGTTGAATGTGGCGAAGGATATGCTTTTAAAGAATTGCCCAATGCCGTTGCTAGAGGCTTGATTAGTGAAGATGACATAAACAAGCATCTGATGCGTATATTGACCAGTCGTTTTGAATTAGGTGAGATGGATGACCCTTCACTGGTTCCTTGGTCAAAAATACCCACATCTGTTATCAATAGCAAAGATCATCAGAGATTGGCATTAGATATATCTCACCAATCGATGACGTTGTTGCAAAATAAAAATAATATTCTTCCTTTAGCTAGATCGATAAAGAAAATAGCCGTGATCGGACCTAATGCCGACGATAAACCATTGATGTGGGGTAATTATAATGGTACTCCGGCGCACACTACTACCATATTGGAAGGCATTAAATCAAAATTATCCTCAGATCAGTTGGTGTATTATAGAGGATGTGATTTAGTCGATGATAAAATAACAGAGAGCCTTTTGAATGAGTGCTCTTTTGACGGAAAGAAAGGAGTGAAAGCAACTTACTGGAATAATAAAAACAGGGAAGGTGAACCTGTTTCCACAGAACAGTATGTCAATCCTATAAAGTTGACGACGATGGGGCAACATGAGTTTGGTCAAGGTGTTCATTTACAAGATTTTTCAGCAAACTACCAAACACTTTTCAAACCATCGGAATCGGGTGACGTTGTAATAAAAATTAATGCTGTAGGTATATTTGAGCTTCGTGTAAATGGTAAATTGATGGCAAATTTTAATTCTTGGAAGGATGCACCGACACGCATACCGTTGCAAGTTGAGAGAGGCAAGGAGTACTCAATTGAGCTTCGCTTTAACCAGGAATATAACTTTACTAATGCGAGTTTGAGTTTTGTAATCGGAAAAGAAAAGAGCATTGATTACAAAGAGCTTATCAATAAATTGAAAGGTATAGATACTGTGATCTTTGCCGGAGGTATTTCATCTCAATTGGAAGGAGAAGAAATGCCCGTTATGATCCCCGGTTTTAAAGGTGGTGATCGTACAGACATAGAATTGCCTGCAGCTCAGCGCAATTGCTTGAAAGCATTGAAGGCGGCCGGTAAGAAAATTATATATGTTAATTGCTCCGGATCAGCTATCGGCATGGTTCCTGAAACCGAAAATTGTGCTGCAATTCTGCAAGCATGGTATGGCGGTGAATTCGGTGGACAGGCTGTTGCTGATGTTCTTTTTGGTGATTATAATCCGTCGGGCAAATTGCCTGTCACTTTCTACAAGAATATACAGCAGATACCTGATTATGAAAATTATTCAATGAAGGGTCGTACATACCGTTA
>Ga0302203_1000463_pt1 | contig 16248 bp, 13 predicted proteins | sample II_Fen_E1_1_FD_194576 | JGI IMG/M metagenome (GOLD analysis project Ga0302203, IMG submission 194576) | Peat permafrost microbial communities from Stordalen Mire near Abisko, Sweden - II_Fen_E1_2 | ecosystem: Environmental > Terrestrial > Soil > Wetlands > Permafrost | place: Sweden: Abisko...
ATTTTCTACCCACCATAAGCATCAAGGCGAAAGACTTTGCTGCAGAAATGACAAGTGTCAATGTACAATCAAAAAATCTGAATGCCACTCCCCTGATAGAGAAAGAACATGTCGATAATAATTCAGCCGTGAGAAAAATGTTATTGGATAGAGGTATAGTTCCTGAAAACCTGCCTGCTTCGGAAGATGTAAAAAAAGTTGAACGACGATTGAAGAGTGAAGAGAAGAAAGCATTGAAAAATAAAAAACAATGAATAGACCCCTTTTTATTCCATGATTGATTCTTTTTCAATACCGGTTGCTTCAAGTCTGAGCGAAGCGGATACTTGGACTGAAAACAGCGAAATCAGACAAAGTTAATGTTTAATGATATAAAACAAGTTGATTTGATAAAAGAGTAAAATGATAATTGATACAAGTTATAATTTTTACACTGATGCAAGAGGCGGGGACCCCGATAGCACCAGTCGAACACTTCGTAAATATCATAAAATATTATGGAGTAAGCCACTGTCGAATGGTAAAACGTTTGAATTATCGGAAAAACAAAACGGTGCTTATTTATATCATAAATCAGAACTTGGAGAATTTTTTTTTGGGAGTGATGCTATTACACACTCATATAAAAATCATAAACGTAAACAATGGCTTACAGAAAAAATTCCTGACGAAGTAAATGAGCTTTTTGATACAGGTTCTACTATTGGAGCATATACGATTTTTCCAAATTTCAAAAGAGAAGGATATCATACAATTAACCAGGCACGCGGAGTTAATAGTTTTATTGACGATAGATTCGACTTATCATTAGAATGTATTCGTCGTTTATATTTAGGACAAACAAGTCCGCTATATGACACCTTACTGAGAGAGAAAAATTTCTTCGAATTGTTCAATGATTTTATAGGCTTTATTCATTTCTTTTTATTAGATGATTTGATTGATGAAAATCAAGAGATTAAATTTTATTTGCCTTTTGACAACTTTAATGCTCCTCCAATATTTTCTTGCATTGATGAATATCTATCTTATAAAAAAGGGGTAATGAATTTTATCAGGCAAAGAAATGAAAGAATAAAAAATTATACCCAATGCGTTGATAGCAGTAACTTGTGCCGAAATCAAGAATAGTTTGTAACTATAAATTAAAAATCGGTTAGAAACTGCAGGTGTTTTGAGTCCAGGTCATCACTTCGCTAAGAACTTGAACTATTCTGTTAGATGTAATTTTAAAAAACAATAAAGTGTAGAACTATGACACGAAAAAGCAATTTTACTTCATCGATTTTGTTTGTATTTCTTCTGACAACCATAAGTGTTTACGGACAAAAAGACACAAACGCTACTTTCACGAAACAAGAGAAGGTTGGAAATTTGACTATTGATACTTTTTCTTCTTTTCCTCCAGAAATTGAAGGTTGTTCTTGTTATTTTTCAAACAACCCGACTGAATTAAAAAAGGAAAAATACATTTACGTTAATGACTTTGCACAGACTTCATTTTTAAAAATAAATGGAGTGATGTCTAAATTCACACAAATAGAGTATAAAAAAATAAACAAAACAACTATTATCGCGAAATTCAAAAGCATGAATTACGAAATGATAATTGAAGTTAACGACTAAAAAAAAAGCGGCGAGGAAACCTCAATCAAAACTGGAACTATTACATTAACTGACAAAAAAGGAAATATAATAATGCGGAATTTTTACGGGGAGTGTGGGTGTTAACTGAACAAGAAAAAAGATAGGGATATAATTTCCGTTTTTATTCCAAGTATAGTTATGTGCACTTACTGGATAGTTATGAACGAAACTGAGACTTGGACTGTAAACAGTCAAATGCTTATAGGTTCAATAGCGGCTATTATAAAAATATAAAAAAACAATTACAGTAAAATGAAAAAAACAATCCTGACTTCAATTTCAGTTCTATTCGGACTAATTCTCTTCGCTCAGACCACGGAATCAACAGCAAATAGCTTTTTAAACTTCAGCGAATTTCAAAAAGGTGAGCCAAGCCTTACTTATGAATTTCAATTAAAAAAAAGAACTACCGGCGACATTTTTATGACTGGAGGAATCGCTAATTACAGATTAAAAAAGATCATGCCTGCAAGTCAGTCTGAAAATGTTGAAAAGATCATTTGGGGTGTTAGAGTGGGCGATTCTATTTACATTAACAGCTATCCTTTTACCCAAAGAAAAGGGTATAATGTTATCTTAGAAAAAGGATATTATTCATACTTCATTGGAGAACCGGCATGGTTAGAAAAAGAACAAAGAGAACTTGGAATTATTAAACCCGATGAGAAACAAGTACAGGTATGTTGTCAGGTTGGTTATGTTATTTTACCGGATGGAGTTGTGAAATTTCTAAAACCAGAACTTCTACTTGATTTATGCAAAGACAATGAAGATACTGCAAAAGAAATTAGAAGTGCAAATTTAGAACTCAAGGATGTCTATAAAATGTTTGATTTCTTGAAAAAATATAACCTGACAAAGAAATAACAAACTCTTAAAACACGATCGGTTGGTCATTGGCTAACTGATGTACATTTGGTGGGTTTTCCTCCAATAATCACTTTGTCACAGGGAGATATTGAATGCCCGCGCAAATGGAACATTTCTGGTATCGTTGAACGACTAAGTCTATAATGCTTGAGTCAATATTAGAATAAAAAACAACATAAAGTTATAGCATCATGAGAAAAAAAGTTCTATTCCTATTTATTTTCATAACAATCCTGCTTAACGCACAAGTGACTTTTTCAAAAGAAGAAATCAAGCAAAAGACAGATTCAATTCTGGTTGAAGGAAATTTATTGTACCAATATGAAAAAGTCGCCTGGGTTTCAAACGACCAGGCCTTAGCATTGAAAGATATCAAAAAGAAGTTCGGAGGTTATTTGATCTATCAATCCGGAGATTCTATTAAGGCGATTATTCTTGAGAAAGATAAAGACGTATGTATGTATGAAATGACTTATTATAAAAACTTTTCAATTCCGGTTAAGGAAGAACTTATCAGTAGGGAATTAACTGATGGAGAGAAAAAATTACAATCTATCAAGAAGAAATTAATTGAAGATATTTTTACTCCAAAATATCAAATAACCTGTCCGGAAGGCTATAGTTTAAACATTGAGCTGATTCCGTATGAATCGGGTTATAAACTTTACATTATTGCCGGGACTTCTAAATCGGATGTTATTCCATTTGGCAACGACTATATCTTCTTTGCAGATAAAAACGGAGAAATAACTTCCTGGAGAAAATTCCATTCAAGGTTGATTTCTGCAATGACAAAATATAACGGAGAAACTGTAACAGGTATTACTCATAGCCACCTTCGCACTGAACCATTTATTTCAGCCACAGATATATGTACGTTTAAACTTTATGGAAGTATGTATGGATTAAAACAATTTAAAGTTTACTCCCCTGAGTTATCTATGTATTTTACATACAACTCAGACAAAGATACAATTGAATCGGGAGAAGAATAAACATGCAAATTCCTGACATGGATAGCGCGTTTGAACTTAGCGTAACTTGTACTAAAAACACGAATTGTCTGTGACTTTAAATTAAGAATCAGTTAAAAGCTGCAGGAATTTTGAGTCCAGGTATCCGATTCGCTCAGAATTGAACTATCAGGTATGTGCAACCAATTAAAGTTGGACGAAAAAGAGTAAGACGCATTATCCAATTTATCAACTTAAATATCACGTTATGAAAAAAAACCTGATTGTTTTTATTAGTGACAAACTTACTTATTGGAATGGAGGGACTTATTCAAACAAAAACGACCCAAACTTTTTGGTTCCAAAAGCAAGCCCCGGTATTGGTTGGAGATTAAATTTCGGGAACCCAAAAGCTGTCATGTCATTCATTTTAATGATTATAGTATTGGCTATTTTGATTATTGGTTCAATTCTGATTTCTTAGAAACAACATATTTTGAGATACAATTAAAAAAGAACAGAAAGAGGAACATACTCATTACACGACAAGAATTGCATATCTACACAACCCTTTTTATTCCGGGTTTAATCAGTTGCACACTGAATTAACCCGGATTAGAACGGGTATCTCTATTTGAATACAATAGAATGTGTTTATTTCTATGTTTTATGCCCGCATAAATATAAATCATATTAATAGAACTGAATTGGCTCATATTTTGGCTAAAATTTGTGATTTGAATAAAAAAAACTGAACGTTTTGAGATGCAGATTGTTTAAAAAAAACATTTTACTCCGAAAAGACAAAACAGGTTTGAAATGGAAAATGTATTTGCTCTCAATTAGCCTTCGAAAAGGTTAATTACTGTATCTCTTACGGTATTTTTACTGAAAGATAAATGACAGCCATAACCTAATGGGTTTTCCAAACAAGTGTTATGGCCTGTTTAAAACTTCAATTCAAATTAATTTTACAATTCAACGAAAGGAAAATAAATTATGTCAGCAGAAGATGAAGTTCGCAATGCGTCTAATCAATTTTATGCAGCATTGAATAAAATGACAAATGGAGATGCCCAATCCTTGTCCGGTATTTGGTCACACAATTCGGAAGTTACTACTATGCACCCTATTGGAGGACGGCAGGTAGGATGGAAAGACGTTTGGGAGACATGGGATCAAACCGCCCATGTAGCGTCAGAAGGTCAGGTCAAACTGCAGGATCAGTTCATCCGGGTAGTCGGGGATGTGGCCTATGAAATTGGCGTAGAGAATGCCGGTTTCAGAATTGCCGGACAAAAGGTTACTGATCAGCTTCGTGTAACAAACATCTATCAGAAAGAAGGCGGAACATGGAAGATCGTTCATCATCACAGCGATATTTCGCCTGCCATGGTGGAAATTCTTAATAAGTTACAAAAACATGAGGCAAATTGAAATGAAGACTGTTAATCGCTCAGTTGAGCGTAGGTTTTCGTTCATGGGATTGACAATGGTCTATTATTGATTGTAGAAAAAAACAAAGTTCATTGCCTAATATAAAGAAACAGAAAAGACACAATCTCTTGTGTCTTTTTGTTTATAATCAATCCGAACAAAACGATTATATTTTGCACATTAAGTACTTTGAACAAAAAGGCTTTGAGTTCCGGCTATAAAATAACAAATCAGGTAGTTTAAACTATGAAGTAATTCAGGGAATATATCCAAAAAGATAATTTACAACTTACAAGATAGCTTGTCTAAAAGGAATTCACCTCCCCCTACTTAAAATCGCTGGTGAAATTTACTTTCATAGTAAGAGAGAACTGGATCGTAAATACATAAAGATATTTAACCCGATAATTATCCCTGAATCCATATATTTTTCAACAATTTTAATAAGGATGATTGATTTTCAAAATAATTCTTTCTAATCATGCTGTTAATTTGTTATAATTTGTATCTTTACGTCCAAATGGCACTAATTTAATACACACTAAATCATGAAAATTACCTTTCAGAAATCCTTCATGTTATTGGCCTTGTTCAGTTTAATGAGTGTCTCGATCACCTGCAAGGGAGAAAGTCCGTTAGCAATACCACCGGTAAATACGTTTGCCAAAGGGGCCGACATAGGCTGGCTGCCACAAATGGAAGCAAGCGGATATAAATTCCTTAATGACCAGGGTGTTCAGGAAGATTGTTTTAAGATACTGAAAGACCACGGCATCAACTCCATACGATTACGCACATGGGTAAATCCTTCGGATAACCCTGCAAGTGGTCATTGCAGCAAAGATGAAACGGTAGCCATGGCTCTCAGAGCCAAGCAATGGGGCATGCGGGTGATGATTGATTTCCATTACAGCGACTCCTGGGCAGACCCGGCAAAACAGGTAAAACCTAAAGCCTGGGAAGGACATGATTTTCCACAATTACTGAAAGATGTTTACGATTATACGTTCGATGTGATGACTGCCCTGAAAAAAGCAGGGATTACGCCTGAATGGGTGCAGGTAGGCAATGAAACAAGGACAGGCATGATTTATCCTGAAGGACATACCGACAACTGGCCACAACTGGCACAGCTTATCAACAAAGGATATGATGCCATAAAAGCCGTCAGTCCGCAAACCAGGGTAATTCTTCATGTGGACCAGGGAAACAATAAACCGCTATTCCGTACATGGTTTGACAACGCGCAAAAGTATGGTGCAAAATATGACGTGATCGGGCTGTCGTACTATCCGTACTGGTTGGATGGCAATCCGGACTATACACTTTCGATTGATGACCTTGGCAGCAACCTGATTGACATTTCCGCCCGATATAACAAGGAAGTCATGGTAGTTGAAGTGGGTGGAGAGGATACCAAAGTGCAAAACACATACGATATGCTTATAGCCGTTCTGAAAAAAGTAAAAGAGGTACCCGGTAACAAGGGATTGGGTGTGTTTTACTGGGAACCTGAAGGTGCCAGAAGCTGGAGTCATTACGGGTTAAGCGCCTGGGGAGATGATGGGAAACCGAATAAGGCACTGGAGGCGTTCAGATAATTACGCGTTCAGCGTTCCGTGTTCTGTGTTCCGTGTTCCGTGTTCCGTGTTCCGTGTTCCATGTTCTATGCTAAATATTGAGATACTTAAAAATCATATTTATGAAATTAATCATTCTAAAAACAGTCTTTATATTAATATGCTTTGCCTGGATGCTTTTTCCAACAGGTTGTAAAGATAATAATCCTGTTAAAAAACAACAAGATACAATTCCAAAAGACACTGTAAAAACAGCAGTTTTTGCAGGCGGGGCTGATGTGAGTTGGGTGACCCAGATGGAGGCAGGCGGTAAGAAGTTTTACAATGCAACGGGTACTCAGATGGAATGCATGGCCTTGTTGAAGAGCCTGGGAATGAACTCGATCCGTTTGCGGGTATGGGTGAACCCTATCGATGGCTGGTGTAACAAACAAGACCTGTTAGTCAAGGCGATACGGGCCAACAACCTTGGAATGCGCATAATGATTGACTTCCATTACAGCGACAGTTGGGCTGATCCTTCGAAACAAACCAAACCTGCTGCCTGGGCAAGCTTAAGCCTTGCAGACTTAAAAACAGCCGTTGGAGCACATACCACCGATGTATTAAACGCACTCAAAACGAACGGCATAACCCCTGAGTGGGTCCAGGTAGGAAATGAGACCGGAAACGGCATGTTATGGGAAGATGGCAAAGCATCGACCAACATGGCCAATTATGCAGCACTCAATAATGCCGGGTACGATGCCGTAAAAGCAGTTTTCCCCAATGCCAAAGTGATTGTTCATATACAAAACGGAAATGACAACACCCTGTTCCGCTGGTTATTCGACGGATTAAAAAGTAACGGAGGAAAATGGGATGTTACCGGTATGTCGCTCTATCCTACTGCCAGCAACTGGTCGTCGATGAATGCATCCTGCCTGCTCAATATGAATGATATGGTTTCCCGTTACGGAAAAGAAGTGATGATTTGTGAAGTTGGTATGAGCTGGGATTCACCCAACGAAGCAAAGAGTTTTCTGACTGACCTGATCCTCAAGACCAAGTCAATTCCATCGAACAAAGGCCTCGGAGTCTTTTACTGGGAACCGGAAGCCTATCAATGGCAGGGATATTCTTTGGGAGCATTTGACAATTCAGGAAAGCCCACTGCCGCCCTGGATGCATTTAAATAACAGCATAAAATCCGAAAGCTAACAGATCGTATAGATCTGCCTATTATTCGTTAGATTACATCCTTTTTAATACTTAATTATACAGTATTTTATTTTTTAAAATTTGTATTAACTTTAATGCAATTAATTTGTTATACATTTGGAATTAAAGTGTATTGTCATTTTTTGCTATATAGCACGAACAAAACGCCGTCAATTCCTTAAAACCAAGTGAATCAAAATATGTTTTACCTGATTTTTTATACGATCCAGAAAGGACTGTATCATCCCAAAGGATGATACATATCTACTCCTTTTAGATGATCAAAGTAAGACTTTTAAATGTAAATTTGGCACTTTTTGAGGATTCTAATCAATGTTACTTTTTGTAATTTTACAGCATTAAATACCCGAAAATCAATAAAACAGGGATGGATCTCAAAAAAGAGCGAGGAAATAAAGAGTTTATACAGACATTTTTTTATAAAAAACTGAGATTTACATTTTTACACAGATACAATTTTAGCTTCCAGCGATTTGATATTCACCGGTTTGATAGCAAAAAACTTATTTTGTTATCAATTGGTCATTCAATATCCGGACTAATTTTATAAATGTGAAAATTATAAATATCATGGAATTTTATATTATTTCCATCGATATACCGTTATAGCACGATAAATTCCCGGTAGAACAAGGAAATTAGATTATCAAAACCCGATTATTAACATATTTACTTTTTTATGAAAAAGCTGAATGACGTTTTCTTTTCAATGCTTACCAGTGTAATTTTATTAGCTATTTTCGGCGCAGCCATAGCTTATGCTACATTTGCTGAAAATAGTTCAGGGACAGAACATGCAAAGCAGCTAGTATATAATGCTAAATGGTTTGAGGTACTATTTGTCCTGCTTATTGTCAATTTACTGGGAAGTGCAGTGCGGTATCAGCTTTTCAAGAAACGCAAATTCAGTGTATTGCTTTTTCATCTGGCTTTTATCTGTATCATAGTTGGGGCTGCCACTACCCGTTATTTCGGGTCAGAAGGCATTATGCATATCCGTCAGGGTCAAACAACGAACGAAATCTCCTCGGACAAAACATCTGTGGGAATTACAGCCGAATATAAAGGTGAAAAGGTTGAAAAGACAAAAGAAGCCGGCTTTTCAGAAACAGGCTCCAATAAATTTTCGGAATCACTGGAAGTTGGAGGAAAAACAATCACCGTTGAAAATGAACTTTTCATTCCGAATTCAGTAGAAACCATTGTTCCGGACGAACAGGGTGAACCTGCGCTTTCGTTGTTTGTAATGAACAGCCAGAATCAGGGAATGGATTTCATTTTATTAAACGGAGAATCCAATAAATTCGGGGATGTGAGCTTTGCATTCGGGGACACCATCCATAAGGCAGACATTTCATTTACATTAGCCGGGAATCAGCTTTTCTTTAAAACAGCCCTACCCCTTTCAAAAATGAGCATGATGCAAAAAAGCGAATCGGTGATGATGCCGGGAGCAATTATTCTGGCAGAACAGAAGACAATCTACAAGGCCGACAATATCCTTTTTGTACTAAAGACCTATATGCCAAAAGCAAAAAAAAATCTGACACAAGCTACTCCTGAAATGGAAAAATCAGGCATCATCAAAAAGGGAAAAGACGCCATCATCTTCAAGATAAGCGACGGCAACATTTCAAAACGGGTGAACGTGTTAAGTTCTGAAAATCAGATTTCGCAACCTGCAACCTGCCAGCTGAATGATGTAAAAGTGTCGGTATCGTACGGCATGCTACAACACAAGCTCCCATTCTCTATAACCTTACGTTCATTTCAGCTGGACCGTTATCCGGGTTCAAACAGCCCTTCATCATACGCCAGTGAAATAACTCTGACCGACACGGAATTGAAAAGTGAACGACCATTCAGGATTTATATGAATAATATCTTAAATTACCGGGGATATCGTTTTTTCCAGTCATCATACGATCCCGACGAAAAGGGTACTATCTTATCAGTAAGCCATGATTATTGGGGAACACTCATTTCATATATTGGTTATTTTTTAATGGCACTTGGCATGGTTCTTACTCTGTTTAACAAGGAAAGCCGGTTCAGGACTGTATTAAGACTTAGCAATGAATTGCAGCTAAAGCGAAAAGCAGGAAAAGCAATTTTATTAGCCGGATTTATCCTGTTATCGGGTTCAATGTTTGCTTCGGGAGGAGAAATCACTAAGAAATCCCATATTGAAGCGTTGAACAGCCTGCTCATACAGGATGAAGCCCAGGGACGCATAGAACCATTCAATACTTTTGCATCGGATGTATTGCGTAAAATATCCAAAAAAACGTCTTACAACAACATGTCGGCTGTAGAAGTACTGTTAGGCATGAGTTCAAATCCAACCAACTGGCAAAACGAGCCAATGATCAAAGTTGCCAATCCTCAGTTGGGTAAAGAACTGGGAGCCGTAAACGACTATGTATCCTTCAACCAGCTTTTCGATTTTGACAATGGAGGAGCTTACAGGCTGAAGGATAAGATCGATAAAGTATACCAGAAAGAACAATCCACCCATAACAAATACGATAAAGAGATAGTTAATGTTGACGAACGTGTCAACATCTGTTATCAGCTTTTCAATGGAAATATGCTGGCATTTTTTCCAATACCGGGTCACAATGACGGGAAATGGAGTACCGCTAAACCTATCGCTATTGAATCAGTTCAAACAAACCCTCACGCAGGAATGGGTGGAATGAATGGTATGACGGCACCTGCCGGAATGGGTGGAATGGGTGGAATGAGTGCACCTGCAGGTATGGGAGAAAATACTCCTCCGGCAGGCATGGGAAAAGCTGAAGGCAAAACACCACCACCCGGAATGGGAAGTATTGAAGGCAAAACGCCTCCTCCTGGAATGGGAAGTGTGGAAGGAAAAACGCCTCCTCCCGGAATGGGTGGCATGTCGCAGGAGCAATTGAATGCCATGATGGGTAAAAGCCCGGCAGTTGCAGCTCAGACATTGTCGAATGACTCACCTGAAATGTTACTCACAAATTATTTCAAAGCAGCCAATGAAGCTATGACGTCAGGAAACTGGGGTGCTGCAAACGAACAACTCATTCGAATCAAAAGTTACCAACTGATGAACGGAGGGACGAATTTACCTTCGAATACGAAGATTAACCTTGAAATCTTCTATAATAACCTGAACATATTTGGCATTCTGGCTATTATTTATGCATTCATAGGCTTTATCCTGTTGATTCTTCATTTGCTTGATATTTTCAACAAAAAGTCAGGATTAGAGAAGTATCTGAATCTGGCAATTTATCCGTTTGCAGGAGTATTTGTCCTTTACACAGCGGGATTGGCCATTCGTTGGTATATATCGAGCCATGCCCCTTGGAGCAATGGCTATGAAACCATGATCTTTGTTGGTTGGGCAGCTGCATTATCAGGATTATTATTTTCACGCAAATCACCAATATCTCTTGCAGTAACAGGTGTATTATCAGCCATAGCATTGTTTGTAGCCGGCATGAGTTGGATGAACCCTGAAATTACGAACCTGGTACCTGTGCTTAAATCGTATTGGTTAATAATCCACGTAGCAATAATTACATCGAGTTACGGGTTTTTGGCAATGGGTGCACTTCTTGGAATGCTCAACTTAATCCTGATGGTTGCACGCTCTAAAAAGAATGCAATCCGGTTAAAAGACAGCATACAGGAAATCAGTTATATCATTGAAATGGCATTAATCATCGGATTGTTGATGCTGACCATTGGATGTTTTATCGGGGGAGTATGGGCAAATGAATCGTGGGGTCGTTACTGGGGATGGGATCCAAAAGAAACCTGGGCATTGGTAAGCATTTTGGTTTATTCAGCTATCCTGCATTTACGGAATGTACCCAAAGCAAACAATCAATTTGTATTAAGCAGCCTGGCATTAATTGGTTTCAGCACCATTATAATGACATTCTTCGGCGTTAATTATTATCTTTCGGGTATGCATTCGTATGCTCAGGGAACTCCACCACCAGTTCCGGTATTTGTTTATTTTATAATTGCCGGGGTAATTGCACTGATAGCATTCGCTTACAATTCAGAGAAGAAAAACGGTATTTGAGAGTGTGAATCATATGTCCTTTTTTAAAATATAAACTTACTAAACTGTCGATCAACCTGTAAAGTTGGTGTTAATCAATATTTTTAAATTTGTAATAAACACAAATAATTGAGGTTTAACATTTTAAATGCTATATTCCCGTTTTATTTCTATAATTTTGAAATAAATTTAGTAAAAATAGCTATTTATGCCAACTGATTTTACAAGTTACACAATTGAATTCTGAATCTGTTCTGTTTAGATCAGATGTTGAATCCTACGAATAAAAAAACATATAAATGACCCGGATAATTCATAAAGCAACTTTAACATTATATTCACTAATTGTCTTAATCTCAATAATTGTACTGACTTATATTGGTTTTACGTATTATAATAAGCCTATTGAAGAACGTTTCTTTGATCCGAATTATGCCTTATTAAAGCCAAGCGGAATTCTGGGACATGGATTGGGTATAATAGGATCTCTTTTGATAATTGTTGGGTTGTTTTCATATATGATCCGAAAGAGGTTCAAAAAGTTTGTTCGTCTGGGAGCATTAAAATACTGGCTGGAATTTCATATTTTTTTGTGTACGTTAGGTTCCGTATTTGTGGTATACCATACGACTTTTAAATTTGGGGGAATTGTATCGATAGGATTCTGGAGTATGGCAATCGTATGGTCAAGTGGAGTTATAGGTCGCTATATTTATCTACAGATTCCTCATACGATCGAGGGACGTGAACTCACATTAAAAGAAATTCAGGATTATAAGGCAGATTTGGATCTGGAGCTAATGAATAAATATCAGATTGATATTTCAGAAATTAAATCAACCAGATATTCATCAAAAAAATTAAAACTTATATCCAGGGATATCTCAGTTTCAGAATTCAGGAAAGTAAAAAAATTAATAAGAGCTGAAAAAAGAACCAGCAGACGAATAGAACGATTGGATAGGATGCAAAGTCTTTTTAAATACTGGCATGTTGCCCATTTACCATTTGCGCTTATCATGTTAATAATATTGGTCATACATGTAGCAGTAGTGCTTACATTTGGCTATAAATGGATTTTTTAAAATTATGAATCAAATAATAGAATTATCAATATATGGCTTTGCAATACTGCTCATTTTAGTCGTTTTGCTTGTTTATATTAAAAAGCAAAAGAGAGAATCAAAAGAAGTTGATGTCAAAATACAGCATGCCAAAGCAGAAGGAATAAATGAGCCTGTTTCGTTATATCCTGTGGTAGATCCGAACAGATGTATTAAAAGCGGAGCCTGTATTGATGCTTGCCCCGAACATGATATTTTAGGTATACGAAATGGCCGTGCAACCATCATAAATGCGTCGCATTGTATTGGACATGGAGCCTGTTTCAGGGCTTGTCCGGTAGAAGCAATTTCATTATGGATCGGGACAGAAAAAAGAGGGGTCGATTTACCGGATGTCAGTCCAACATTTGAAACAAATGTCCCGGGAGTTTATATAGCCGGTGAATTAGGAGGAATGGGATTAATTAAAAATGCAGTATCCCAGGGGAGAGAAGCCGTTGAAAATATTGCAAAGGCGATAAAAAAAGACGCAAAAGCTGATTATGATTTAATTGTAATTGGTGCAGGTCCTGCAGGTATATCTGCTACCCTTGCAGCCAAAAAGTATAATTTAAAAGTATTAACGCTTGAACAGGGCACTTTGGGTGGTACAGTATTTACTTTTCCTCGCTCGAAGATTGTTATGACAGCTCCAATGGATTTACCGTTGTTTGGAAAAGTGAAATTCAGGGAAACCTCAAAGACGGAATTGCTTGATTTATGGCATTCAGTTTTATTAAAGAATAATATTCAGATAAAAGAAAATTCAAAAGTAGATGCGATCGTTCCTGAAGGGAACATATTTAAAGTTGAGACAGTACAAGGTGACGTATATTCCTCGAAGACCGTACTAATAGCTATAGGACGCCGGGGAACGCCCCGAAAGTTGAATGTACAGGGAGAGGAAACTGAAAAAGTAGCTTACAGGCTGTTGGAACCGGAAGAGATTAAAGGTAAAAATATACTGGTTGTAGGTGGAGGTGATTCAGCTATAGAGTCGGCACTTCTTTTAGCAGATGAAAACACAGTAACCCTTTCCTACAGAAGTGAATCTTTTAACAGGATAAAGGTAAAGAATGCTGAAAAAATAAATGAAGCCATTAAAAACAAGTTGATTGATGTTAAGTTTAATTCAAAGATTGTTTCAATTGATACTGATTTTGTAACGTATACTATGAACGATTCAAGTGAAATAATGAAAATGAAAAATGATTTAGTTTACATATTTGCGGGTGGAGAACTTCCAACACAATTCCTTAAAAAAATCGGGATTGAAGTAACTACAAAATATGGAGAAAGTATTATGAAGCATTAAGAGGTGCAGTTTTCCAAATATTATATTTTCAAATTGAATTAATAAATCAACAATAGAAATGAAATTAAAAGAGTTGCAGTTTATCCTTGGATTCTTCTTTTTATGCGTATTTCAGGTTACTGCCCAGATATCACCGGGAGAGTTAAGTAATACTCATGCATATTTAGAAGGTGTAAGCAATTGCACCAAATGTCATGATGTCGGGAATAAAGTGACCAGACAAAAATGCCTTACCTGCCATCAGATTATTAAAACAAATATCCTGGCAAGAAAAGGGTATCATGCGTCACCTGAGGTATCAGGCAAAGAATGTGTTGTATGCCACAATGAACATCATGGACGTAATTTTCAAATAATCAGATTCGACAGGAAGAACTTTATTCATAGCAAAACCGGCTTTGAACTTAAAGGAGTACATGCACACCAGGATTGCAAAGCTTGTCATAAGCCGGCTTTTATAAAAGATGCACGGTTAAAAACAAAGGCAGGCACATTTATGGGATTGAATCAGGCATGTCTTACGTGTCATGCAGATTACCATCAGGGTAGAATGTCCCCAAAATGCAATAATTGCCATAGTTTTGAATCTTTTAAAAATGCAACAGGATTTGACCACAGTAAAACCAGATTCCCATTATTAGGAAGTCATAAAAATGTGGCCTGTGAAAAGTGTCATAAAACAGAAATAATTAACGGTAAACCAAAACAAAAATTTAAAGGGCTTGCATTTAGTAATTGTACTGCCTGCCATAAAGACGTACACGACAATAAATTCGGTCAAGATTGTAAAAAATGCCATTCTGAAGAATCATTTCATGCTGTAAAAGGAATGAAATCATTTGATCATGATAAAACAGACTTTAAATTGATTGGCAAACATAGATTACTAGCCTGTAAATCCTGTCACAAAACATCTTTAACAGCACCAATCAAACATAATCATTGTTCCAGTTGTCATGCTGATTATCACAACAAAGACTTTGCAAAAAATGGTGTTTCGCCCGATTGTAATCAATGTCATAATAATGATGGATTTACCCCAAGTGCATATTCGATAGAGAAACACAATTTAACTAAGTTTCCACTTGAAGGAGGACATTTAGCCACCCCATGTATGGCATGCCATAAGTCACAAGGGAAATGGTCATTTAGGAATATGGGCAGTAGGTGCGTTGATTGTCACAAGAATATTCATAAAGGTTATATACAGGACAAGTATCTTGCAAACGACAACTGTAAGACATGCCATGTAGTATCAAACTGGACAAAAGTCACTTTCGATCATAATCAAACTAAATTTAAACTTGATGGTGCTCATGCTAAACTTGCTTGCGATGATTGCCATTATGTAAAGAATGAAAAGGGTGTGAGGGTTCAAAAATTTGCAGGACTATCACCTGAGTGTGAAAGTTGTCATAAAAACACGCACGTAGGTCAATTTGATGTCAATGGCAAAACAGTTTGTACTAAATGTCATACAACTGATGAATGGGTTAAGACCAAATTTGATCATAACACATCAAGATTTAAGCTGGAAGGAGCACATGCTACCGCCAAATGTAACGAGTGTCACAAACAAGTAACAGATGAAAAGGGAAAATATGTCCAGTATAAATTTAAGAGTATAGAATGTTCAAACTGTCATTCATAGCTGTTCTGGCTCTATTCATAGCGCTAAATATGTTTGCTCAGTCTTCGCCACATGGAGATAAGCTTATCATAAAATGCGATGTGTGCCATACCAGTAAGAATTGGACAACAATTGAAATAAAAAAGATTGATTTCAATCATGACAAAACGAATTTCCCGTTAGTCGGGCAACATCAAACAGTTTCATGCAAGAAGTGCCATACAGATTTGATTTTCACAAGTATTAAAGGAAAGACTGCATGCAATTCCTGTCACCTTGATGTTCATCAACAGACTTTAGGTAATGATTGCGGACGCTGTCATACGCCAATAACATGGACGGTTAGAAATATCACTCAAATTCATAACCAGAGTAGATTTCCGTTGAGGGGCAGGCACTCACAGTTAGATTGTCTTCTCTGTCATAAATCAGCTT
>Ga0302203_1000470_pt1 | contig 16171 bp, 13 predicted proteins | sample II_Fen_E1_1_FD_194576 | JGI IMG/M metagenome (GOLD analysis project Ga0302203, IMG submission 194576) | Peat permafrost microbial communities from Stordalen Mire near Abisko, Sweden - II_Fen_E1_2 | ecosystem: Environmental > Terrestrial > Soil > Wetlands > Permafrost | place: Sweden: Abisko...
CGAGCGAACCTCAACTTGTACGAAGTACAGTTGAGTGTTTTCCTGGCATCAAAAAAACCTTTCGTGTAGTTCTTACAACGAAAGGTTTTTTAGGATTAATCAGTTAATCAATCTTGTATTTCAATGATTATCATGATCGTTTGAGCGGTGATCACGATCTTTATCAATTACAATAACGGCACCACCTCTTCTGTCATTATCATGACGTTGAGACCACCCTCTGCGGTGTCCGTTTTCTGAATGACGTGATACTTCGCATGAGGTCATTCCACCTAATATCAGGGAAAGAAATAAAATTGTCAAGATAGTTCTAAGCTTTTTCATATTCGTGTTTTTTATTTATACAAAGGTCCTACAATTATGATATGAATGAATTACATAATTATCGGAATAAGTTACATGATTCACACAATCGGCTATAAAAAGGAGAATTGATAGAAAACAGCTCCATTTCAGGATAAATATTAATGCTCTGTTATGTTGATAGAGATTATTTTGTCACAAAGTCACTAAGACTCAAACCATGAAAGCCTTCGGGATCACAAAATTTAATACTCTTTTAACAAAATAACTTCGTGGCTTTGTGGCGTAATTGGGATAAATGCTTAAATACGAGACTTTTAAATATCAAAACCTATTTTTATCTTTTCCAACCTGAGTAGAACAAATAAACTAAAAGGTCATAATATTATTATTATAATTTGCTTTCATGGATTCATTCAAAAACATTTATTTCAACTTCATGTCATATACAATCAAGCTAACTATGCATCACAGGGCACTTAAAAATAGAAATAACGGATAAAAAATAAGATTTTAAGTAATCACAGATATTTAATGATCAATTTGTTAGCCTATTAATACATACTTGTTAGTGATCAATCAATTTTTAATTTTTAATTCCTTATTTATTACTTGCACTTAAAATAGATTTCATTTATTGAACTTTAATTTTGAATATTTGTTTTTTAGTGTAAGTATTACCCTATTAACAAATAATCGTTTTAACAGGTAAGGAAATAATCATTTCTGTAATGCTTTTTTTGATACAATGTAATTTCATGAAATTTTCTATTCTGACGGGTTTTTAAATGAATTAACCGATTTAAAACAACCCGATGAATATTTAACCTGATACTCAGTACTACCGCATTGGCAAATCACAAATTACCCGTTTTAATTAAAATAATTATAACCAATAATCATTTCAACACATGTTCGGAAAACATAAGCAGATATTACTGCAGGTAATGATGATCCTTGGAGGAACATTGTTTTCTGCAGCACAGGAGACTACTAAACTGTCTCTTGACGGTGCCTTAAAAATGGCATTGCAGAATAACATAAACATACTCAATTCGAAACTGGACCTGAAATCGACACAGCACAGGATATGGGAAATTACAGCTACCGGGTTGCCTCATGTGGATGTAAAGTCGAGCTACCAGCATCTGTTTGTAGTGCCTGTACTCAGCTTCCCGAGTACGCAGTTGTCGCATACAAATGTAACTATGGATCCAACTACCGGATTAGGAACTACCAGCCAGTTGCAGTTAAATACCGGAGAGAACATCTATCTGAACAATGTTGCAGGAACTCCTATTGCACTTGGCGTGGCAAATAATATTTCAACGGACATCACTGTTTCGCAACTGATATTCAGCGGATCATACATTGTCGGGTTACAGGCCCGTAAAGCATATGCCAACCTGGCAAAACAAAACGATGAAAAAACAAAGCTGGATGTTATCGAGACTGTAGTAAATACCTACCACATGATACAGCTTGCTGAACAAAGCCGGAAAGTGCTGGCACAAAACCTTGAAAACGTAACCAAAACCCTACAGGAGATTACCGAGATGAACAAGCAGGGGTTTGTTGAAAAGACCGATGTGGATCAGTTGGAGGTTACCGCTAACACTGTCAGGAATGCCATTAACCAGATTGACAGCAACCTGGATATGGGGTATCGGTTGTTGAAAATACAGTTGGGAATGGATGAAACAGCTAAAATAAAATTATCCGATCCCATGGAATCGGAAGATTCACTAATCAATTCGAGCACAATCCTTGTGAATGATAAATTCAATATTGATCAAAATATGGACTATCAGCTTACCAGGTCATCAGAACATTTCACAAAACTGGATATGAAGTTATCCCAATCAGCCTTTTTACCAACACTTAGTGGATTCTATAATCATAATATACAGTCGAATGTAGCGGCATTCAATTTTGCTCCGAAAGATATCGTGGGCATTAACCTGAGTTTTCCAATTTTTAGCAGTGGGGAACGATTAGCGATCGTTGCACAAAAACGTCTTACTTATGAAAAAGCCCAAAATACGAGCAAATTATTATCCAACAGTCTGATGATGCAGGCAAGCCAGTATCAGAATGATGTAAAACTGAAACTTGAAAAATACAGAAACCAGAAAAAGAGCAATGAGCTCTCGGATACCATCTATCAACGCACTATTGAAAAGTACAAGCAAGGAATGGCTTCGAGCATGGATCTGATGAACGTACAGAATCAGTACCTGACCAACTTATCAAGCTATTACCAGAGCATTTATGATTTGCAGGAAGCAAAATCAAGACTGGAAAAATTATTCAACATCAATCAGGACATTGATAAAAAGGCTTTAAAATAAGAACGAATATCAGAAGAAATTAATAATTAATAATTAAAAATTAAGAATATGATTATCAGGAAAAACTCCTAAAGCTTAAAGCATAAGAAAAATAATTCCGAAGGAATTGAATTTGTGAAGTAGAAATTGAAGAATTTTAAGACCTTATTTTTCTTTATTATTACCCTTCGTAGAAAACTATATGACCACAACTTCAACCCTTATTCCCTTATTTAATGAAGATTACGAAGAATTTATAAAGTTTTATCAACAATAATAAATGCAACAAAATATAATAAGGGTGAGCTCTGAGGGTATCAGGTTCTATACGAAGGGTTATAAAACAGGAATAAGGGATTTTGATATCAAATTTAAACCGGTTGGATTTAGCACGATGACTATCTATTAGGACATATTGCGGATAATCATAATTAAGAATTAAAGAATGTCAGATCACTGATAAGTATGTACTTATATATCAACAAACAGATCATTAAATATCTACGATTACTTAAAATACAAAATCATAAAAAAAATAATTATGAAAAAGATTATTTATTACTCAGCAATCGTTGCTTTTATCATTTCATGTAGTGCTCCTGCGAGCAAAAGCGGAGAACTCGACAAGCTGAAAGCTCAGCGTGAACAACTCAATATCCAGATAACTCAACTCGAAAATAAAATTAACCCTACCGGTAAAAAAGCTGAAATGAAGGCAGTTACTGTGAATGTTACAGATGCTTCCGAACGTGTTTTTGACCATTACATACAGGTACAGGGAAATGTGGACGGGGATCAGAATATTGCTGTTAGTCCGCAGATATCGGGCAATGTCACTGCCGTATATGTAAAAGAAGGATCGCATGTGAACAAAGGCACAGTAATGGCGGAAATCGATTCCAGGGTGTTAAGGCAATCGCTGGAGGAAGTGAAAACACAACTCGAACTGGCGAACAACATTTACCTAAAACAAAGTGCCCTCTGGGATAAGAAAATTGGCAGCGAAGTGCAGTACCTGCAGGCAAAAACTTCCAAAGAATCGCTGGAACAACGCATGGGAACCATAAAAGAGCAATTGAAACAGGCTAAAGTGATATCGCCCATATCAGGAACCGTTGAAAGTGTTCCACTACGGGTAGGACAGAGTGTATCACCGGGATCGCCTACATCAGCTATCCGGGTAATCAATATGAGCACGGCAAAGATTACGGCCGATGTTTCAGAGTCATACGCTACACGAATACATGATGGCAATACAGCCTTAGTGAGCTTTCCTGATATCGGCAAAGACTTTGTAACAAAGCTGAACTTCACAGGCCGTTATATCGATCCTACCAACCGTACGTTTAAAGTGGAATGCAAAGTCTCCACCGGCAAAGTATTGCTAAGGGCCAACATGATAGCGTATATCAAAATTAAGGATTATTCCAACAACAAGGCATTTTGTTTGCCGGTGAATTATGTTCAAAACGATCAGAAAGGGAAATTCATTTATATTGCCAAACAAAAAGGAAAAGACTGGATTGCTGATAAAAGAATGATAAAAACCGGTAAGGATTATGATGGGGTTATTGAAGTACTGGAAGGACTTACCACCGGTGAAAAAGTCATTACAGCCGGCTTTCAGAATCTGAATTCAGGTGAAAATATAGTTTTCTAAATTCTAAAAATGACGGAAAATGTCGAAAGAAAGCAAATACAGAGAGTTTTTTGCAACGAACTGGGCTATTGAGAACAGGACAAGTGTTTATGTGCTTGCTGTCCTGATATCGTTACTCGGTATGATGAACTATTATTTCATCCCAAAGGAACAGTTCCCGCAGGTAATTATTCCATATATCGTTGTAAACACAGCATATCCGGGAACTTCTCCGGAAGATATTGAAAACCTGGTAACCCGACCGATTGAAAAGCAACTGAAATCAATTGCGGATGTAAAGAAAATAACCAGTAACTCGGTACCTGACTTTTCATCCATTGTAGTTGAGTTTGATCCTGATCTTTCGATAGAAACAGCTAAGCAGCGTGTTCGTGACGCCGTAGACAAGTCGAAAAGCGACCTGCCAACTGATCTGCCCACACAACCAGATATCATGGATATTGACCTTTCGGAATTGCCGGTCATGTACCTCAATATCTCAGGAAATTATGACCTGGACAAACTGAAACATTACGCCAAAATCGCCCAGGATAAAATAGAATCGCTGAAGGAAATAACCCGCGTTGATATTGTGGGAGCACTCGATCGTGAAATTCAGATTAATGCTGATATTTTTAAAATGCAGGTTGCCAAAGTCACTTTCAGTGATATTGAACGTGCCGTGGCTATGGAAAACATGACCATTTCAGGAGGATCACTCACCAACAACGGGATTCGGAATACCGTTCGGATAAAGGGACAATTTGCCGATGTGGAAACACTAAAAAACATTGTTATACATTCGTCGAGCGGGGCATTTGTAAAACTTACCGATATTGCTGATGTAGAGGACAGCCACAAGGAACAGGAAAGTTTTGCCAGGTTGGATGGTAAAAATGTAATTACCCTGAACGTGGTCAAAAAGAGTGGTGCCAACTTACTCGACGCATCCGACCAGATAAAGGAAATAGTTGAAAAAGAACTGAAAGGGCATGAATTCCCGAAGGATATGCAGGTAACCATTACCGGTGACCAGAGTCGCTTCACCAGAAATACACTGGAAGAACTCAACAATACAATCATCATTGGATTCATCCTGGTAACCATCGTGTTGATGTTCTTTATGGGTTTCACCAATGCATTTTTTGTAGGCCTATCTGTACCACTTTCCATTTTTGTGGCTTACCTGGTGTTGCCCGGACTGGGTTATACCATGAACATGATCGTGATGTTTGCCTTTATTTTTGCACTTGGGATTGTGGTTGATGATGCCATTGTGGTCATCGAAAACACGCACAGGCTTCATAAGACTAATCCCGATATTACCATTGCCGCAAAAAAAGCTGCAGGCGAGGTATTCAGGCCAATCCTCTCAGGGACATTGACTACGCTGGCACCTTTCTTTCCACTGGCATTCTGGCCGGGAATAGTGGGACAGTTTATGCATTATTTGCCGGTAACACTTATCATCACGTTATTTGCATCACTATTTGTGGCATATGTATTCAATCCGGTATTTGCCGTGTCGTTCATGAAAAATGAATATAATGAAGATTCCGGGAAAGAGAATAGCTGGAAAAAGAACCGGAAAATAATATATATCATACTTCCTTTTGCCGCTTTATGTTACGTGACCAAGGCGTATGGTCTTGCCAATACACTGGTATTTGCAGTATTGATGTTTTTATTTTACCATTTTCTACTAAAGAAAGCGATTCAGGCTTTTCAGGAGAAAATATGGCCTTATTTCATAGCTGTTTACGAGCGCCAGCTTGGAGTAATACTTAAGGGTTCACGACCCATATGGATTCTTGGAGGCATGATCGCCCTGTTCTTTATTACATTTATCTTAACCGGAATTGTAAAGCCAACGGTATTATTTTTCCCGAATAACGACCCGAATAATATCTATGTGTACATTAAAATGCCCGGCGGAACCCATCAGAATGTCACCGACAGCATAACAAGCATTGCAGAAAAGCGTGTTTACAAGGCGTTGGGCAAGCATAATCCGGATGTTGAATCCATTATTTCGAATGTTACCATCGGTGCTGAAGAACAAGGATTTTCATCTACCGGCAATCCGTTTAACAAAGGAAAAGTATCCATTAATTTTGTGGAGAGTAAATTTCGTACCACCGGCATTACCACCACGAAGTATATGGACATTATCCGGAAAGAAGTGGCCGATATTCCGGGAGCCGAAATTACGGTAGATAAAAATACAAACGGGCCAGCCACCGGAAAACCAATTAATATAGAAATCACCAGCGAGAACCTGGAGAACCTGGTGAGCGATGCCTATGGCTTTCGTGATTATCTTGATTCGTTGCATATTCCGGGGATAGAAAATCTAAAAACAGATTTCGAAATGAATTCTCCTGAAATAATCGTTCAGATCGACCGCGATCGGGCTCAACGACTAGGTCTTTCAACCGGACAAATAGGGTTGGAAATAAGAACAGCACTTTATGGGAAGGAAGTATCGAAATTTAAACAGGATGAAGATGAATACCCGATCATGCTTCGGTACGAGAAGGTTACCCGTGACAACATCAACGCACTGGTAAACCTTGAAATCACCTACCGGGATATGAATTCCGGTCAACTGCGCAGCATTCCATTGTCAACTGTTGCCAGGATTGATTATACTTCTTCCTATGCCGGGATAAAACGGTTAAATCAAAAGCGCGTTATAACCGTCTATTCCAACGTGCTGTCCGGGTTTTCAGCCAATGATATTGTTCCTGTTATTGACCGGGAAGCTAAGAAGTTTAAGCTTCATGAAGGAACAAACATTAAACTCACAGGTGAACAGGAGGATCAGGCACAAACGGCTATTTTCCTTATGAAGGCGATGCTTATTGCGCTGGGTGCCATATTCTTTATCCTGATTACGCAGTTTGGGTCGGTCATCAAGTCGCTGATTATCCTGAGTGAGGTAATATTCAGTATTATCGGCGTGCTACTTGGAGTAATGATCTTCCACATGAACCTGGTAATCATGATGACAGGGCTTGGAGTTGTTGCACTTGGAGGAATTGTCGTCCGAAACGGGATACTTATCGTCGAGTTTATTGATGTTAAGAAGAAGGAGGGTATCCCTACACGACGTGCCATTATCGAAGGTGGCAAAACACGTATTACGCCGGTAATTCTTACTGCAACGGCCACCATGCTTGGACTTGTACCACTGGCTGTGGGTATGAACATTGATTTCAAAACGCTGTTTACCGAACTGAATCCACATATTTACTTTGGCGGTGATAATGTGGCATTCTGGGGACCGTTGGCATGGTCGATCATATTCGGATTGAGCTTTGCTACTTTCCTTACACTGATGTTTGTACCGGCTTTATACCAGCTCGACTATACCACCAGGTTAAAACTGGCCAGACGTAAGAACCTGAAACTTATCAACAAACTGAATAAGGAATAATCCTAAAAATTCAGACTAAAAAAGAGGCAAACGCGTATGTTTTGCCTCTTTTTTAATTGGTGAAAATTCTGATTAGCTCACATGTTAAGTAATCGTGGACATTTAATGAAATATTTATTAGTCTACAAAACCTTAAAATTCAACGTTTTTAGAAACAATGCTTCTTTTCCATTTTAGCATTCTTTACCGGATATACCTTAATAAGCCACTCCCTGATAGATAGAAGAATCAGAGTACGGTTGAAGTCCCCCTTCAAAGGTAAGCTGTCCGTATCTTAATCCGGTCAACAATGCAGTAGAATTACCAAAAGGATAAATCCTGAAAAACAGGTCGTATATACCAATTGATGTCATGACATTAATATACAGATTAAATGATTTATTCTTCTTGTCTTCCGTTAACTTCCAATTGGTTATTTCACCCTTGGCAGTAATTCCTCCCACACCGTTTGGACCATTCCGAAAATCCGAACCTATCTGAATGATGGCAGTTGTAGAATCAACCTGTACAAAATTGATCATATGATTCACAAATTGACGATTTCCACGATGGTCCTGCAAATAATCGGCTTCCAGCACAAAATCCCTGTTTTCAAGCATTGTTTTATTCAACTGGTATTGTACATCCTCTTCGGATTGTTTTCTCTCCTTTGCTGTTCCTGCAGAATGACTGGCAACATTTTGTGCAATCAACCCGGTTGTCGCAGCCGCAAACAGCAGGATTACGATAATTGTTTTCATTTCCTTACCCTTTCCTATTATATCCTGATAATAATTAAATTACTGGTATATAACAAGATTTGTTCCACTCTTCTTCGAATTAAAGTTCATTTAATATTCAGGATTAAAAATAATTGATTTTAACACAGGAATGACCATTCTTTCCCTTTTTTCAATTCAGACAGTCTTATGGGGTCATTTATTTCATAAGTGCTTATTAGTTCGCGGGCTGAACCAAAAACGATAAGAAACAATAGCATATTGATAGAGAAGTGCTATTATGCCACAAAGCCACAAAGCCACTATGACTTCTGACAAATTATTTACTATTCAGACTGAATTGGATATTTATCAAAATCCCATTCCACGGGTTGCTTGAAATAATTGTAGGAGAGTAAATTTGCCGTCCATTCAGTGCGGGTGTGCATATGAATATGTGTTCCGTTATATGATGCCCTGAATGCACTCCATAAACTTGCAGGGACTATTCTTATCCAGAAGTACAGGAAGCCTTTTTGCCGTTGTTGCAGTACATGGCCAAATTCGTGCCTAAGCAAATCAGTATTACCGGCCTGTGATATACCCACAAAAATCCCTATACCGGGGATTGTACATGCAGCTCCCTGATTGAATTTATTGATGTCCCATGTAAAAACACGGATTCCCTCAAAATAGCGTATCATTTTAATGGTGTTACTTATTAAAATCGAAGAGTATTTTCTTTTTTATTATGTTGCAAATATAAGTACTATTAAAACAACAAGATCCGTTATTTATACTAAAATTTAGATAGTTTTATAGAATCCATTTTTACTGAACTTTTATTCAATCCTAAAGGCGGTAAATAAAGCGAGTAGCAGGTAAAATGTTAATTCGGGAAAGGTGTAAGGTAGGTATTGGAGTGTTATCACTTATAATTGCTGGAAAATGCAAAGAGAATAAGTCAAAGGAAAACGTAAGTCCGGTATTGATGAAGACATACCGTTAAGAAAATGGATCTCTACTTAATTTCAGCAACGGCTTCACTAATGATTTTGAATTATTGGTTTAAGCAAAGCCGTCACTAAAAAGCAATTAGAAAGTGGATTAAAGATCCGACAATATTTTAAAGAGATCGTCTTTAGTCTTTCCCAGTTTGATTTGAAGCCTTCCCAGCATTTCATCTTTCTTCCCTTCGGCAAACAATAAATCATCATCGGTTAACTGAGCAAATTTTTGTTTTAGTTTGCCTTTCTGTTCTTCCCAGTTTCCTTTTAATTCTGTGGTGTTCATATTATTATTCAATAAATGGTGAATGAATTTTCACGTCACAAAATTGTACAAATTAATCATGGTTTGATTTACACAATTTCCGGAAAAAGTTATAACATTCACACATTCAAATAAACCATACAGGTTTGTTTAGCTGATTTTCAGGAACGACGGAACAACAATGTGCAAAAATCACGATACTTTTAAAGAGCCTATTTCCTCAATTGGTTCCAGCCTTCTCAACTTTAATTTTCTAAAATAAGAAGGTGTCAGGCCAGTATATTTCTTAAATTGACCGGATAAATGTGCCACACTGCTGTAATTCATTTTAAATGCAATTTCAGTAATGTTCAATTCATCGTATAGGATTAATTCCTTGACGCGTTCAATTTTATGAGAAATAATAAATTGTTCTATTGAAATACCCTGCGTTTCGGAAAACATATTTGCCAGATAGGTATAATTATGATGCAAATTCTGACTTAAATAATCAGAGAAATTCATCTTAATCGAATTATCGGAATGGTGAACCATTTCAATAATGATATTTTTAATTCTTTCGATTAATACGGCACGTTTATCTTCAATTAATACAAATCCGTGGGTTTGTAACGTTTTCTTTAGTTTTAAAGTTACATCTTCAGAAACTGGTTCTAATATCTCTACCACGCCCAATTCAATCTTAGTTAAATGTAAACCTTGTTTTTTGAATACATCATTTACCGCCATTTTGCAGCGTTCGCTTACCATATGTTTTATGTACAGTTTCATAATGGTAAAGTTAAACTACTTTATACCAAAAACTTTACATAACTATTAAAACAAATTGCATCATTCACACATTTAATTTTTGTCAATTATCAGATCAACAAGGGTGGTGAATTTGCAGTTTGGTTGAGTAGTCTACATTGGTAAAACAGTCATAGTACTGCCATGCGATCAAGTATGAAGGATATTATATTTTAACAACACCCGCTCACCCAGGGGAAAAGTACCCATGGAAATTGGTTATGCCTTCTGCCCCAAATCAATGGTTTGTATAAACTTCCTGAGAGTATTGGCCGAGAGCTTGAACAAATCCTCTTCTTCAGCCGACAATTCCAGTTTGACAGACTGTTCTACCCCATTGATGTTTACAATGGAGGGTATACTGATACAGACATCGTTTACACCATAATAATCGGTGATAAGTGTGGATACCGGCAAAATGGAATTTTCATTCCGGATAATCGATTTGGTTATTTTTACCAGTGCCATGGCAATTGAATAGTTGGTAGCTCCTTTTAATTTAATAATCTCATAGGCTGAATTCTTTACTTTCAAAAACAGTTCATTCAGCTCATTTCGGACATTACCAAGTTTTGCATATTCAGAACAATAGGTCTCAACATCCATTCCGCCAATGGTAGCATTACTCCACACGGGAAGTTCGGTATCACCATGTTCCCCGATAATATACGCATGAACATTTCGGGTGTCTACCCTGGCATAATCACTGATCATATACTTTAAACGGGCCGTATCGAGTACTGTCCCGGAGCCTATTACCCTGTTCGATGGAAAACCCGATAGTTTCAGGGTCACATACGTAAGGATATCGACCGGGTTCGTGACAACTAACAGGATGGCATCCCTGGTATATTTAACAATGGCGGGTACGATCTCTTTAAATATGGCAACATTGGTTTGTACCAGATCAGTTCGTGTCTGATCGGGCTTCTGGTTAGCACCAGCTGTGATAACCACAATATCAGCATCTTCACATCCTTCATAACCTGCAGCATAAATCTTTGTGGGATGGGCAAAACTTAACCCATGATTCAAATCCATGCATTCACCAATAGCCAGCGATTCATTCTTGTCAATTAATACGATCTCGCGTGCCAGACCACTGATCATTAATGAAAATGCAAATGTACTGCCCACCTTACCGGCTCCGATAATTGCGATTTTAGGTTTTAAAGAATCCATAGTCTGAGTGTTTTACAAGTTAATTTAAAGGAGAATAAAAACTGAACCCGGAATATACTTTGATAGATTTAACACTGGGATTTCGATTAATGTTGCCAGGTAATTCTTGAAATTTCAAGTGGCACTGATACTGATGGAATAACAGGTATAGCCCTAACTGTAAAGTCAGAACCCAGACGATGGGTGGATACGGATGCATAATACATATAGGCATTGGTTTCACCTTCTAAATTATTTCCCCGTTTCATATCCTGCACAATCTGAGCTTCGTTATTTATCTCATTTGAAAACAGCTCAACCTCTACATTATCCGGATTTACTTCTACAAAATAAACTGCAACTTCAAAATTATGCTGATTTTCAGTAGTAATAACCTTTACTTCCCCAAAACGAATAGATTCCCATTTTTGTTCAAGGGAGCGTATGCTGTCGGAAAGTTGTTTTCCCAATTCACCGTTATTTGCAGCACGCTCCGAATAAGCTTTTGCTGCCGGCAGATAATGTTGTTCGGCATATTCCCTCACTGTCCTGTCGGCAGAGAATCGAGGAGTCAGTTGCGCCATGCTCTCCCGCATACGTTTAAGCCAATCGGATGGAATACCACGTTTATTTCTTTTATAAAATTCAGGCACTACCTTTTGTTCAAGCAAGGTGTAAAGCTGTTCGGCTTCTACAGCGTCCCAGGCTGCACTATCCCCGTGTTCATTGCCATCACCGATTGCCCAACCCACTTCGGGCGTATAGGCTTCTGCCCACCAGCCATCCAGTTCAGAAAGGTTGATACCACCGTTTACCAACACTTTCATGCCACTTGTTCCACTGGCTTCCCAGGGACGGCGAGGGGTATTGATCCAGACATCCACACCCTGAACCAGATTTTCAGATATCTGCATATCATAGTCACTCAGGAAGATGACCGGTGGACGGAAGCTGTTTTGACGGATAAAATGAATCCATTCTTTAATCAGATCCTGTCCTTCCTGATCGGCAGGGTGTGCTTTCCCGGAAATGATCAGTTGCACCGGACGGGCAGGGTTTGTCAATAGCCGCATCAGACGCTCCGGATCGTGAAGCAGTAAGTTAGGACGTTTATAAGAGGCAAAACGTCTTGCAAAACCAAGTGTCAGGACATTCGGATCGAACAAATGCTTTGCATGTTCTACAATTTCCGGGGAATGTCCTGAGCCTGTCAATTGGCGGGACAGATGCTCACCGGCAAATTTGATAAGTGCTTTGTTTGCATTTAGACGCATTTCCCATAATCTTTCATCAGAAACACGGCGGATATCCTGTTCAAGGGTTTTATTTGTTCCCAGCCATCTGTCTTTTCCGCAGCATTCTGTCCATAGACTGTCGGCTTCCTTAGAATCCCATGTAGGCATATGTACTCCATTCGTAATATGGCCAACGGGAACTTCTCCTGTAGGCCAACCGATAAATAATGGTTCAAAAATGTGTCTGCTCACTGCGCCGTGGAGACGGCTAACCGCATTTACGGCACCACTTCCATGAATTGCCAGGTAAGCCATATTGAAACTTTCAGTGTTATCTTCAGTTTGTTTTCTACCTAAAGCCAACAATTGTTCAACCGAGATACCCAGTTTTTGTGTGGCATATTCTCCCAGGTATTGCCTGATCATCGAGGGTGGGAAACAATCGAATCCTGCAGCAACAGCTGTATGTGTTGTGAAGAGATTACCGGATCTGGTAACAGTCAACGCAACGTCAAACGGCTGGCCTGTATCCATCATAAAACTATAAGCACGTTCAAGAATAGCAAATGCGGCATGTCCTTCATTAAGATGACAAACCTGAGGTTGAATGCCCAGGGTCATGAGCAGACGCCAGCCTCCTATTCCAAGTACCAGTTCCTGTTTAAGGCGCAGCTCTGTCCCTCCTCCGTATAATTCAGCAGTGATGCCCCGATGTATGGGGAAATTTGCAGCATCATTGCTGTCCAGCAGGTAAAGTTTGATCCGCCCAATCTGAACCTGCCACACACGCAGCCAAACTGAATAACCCGGTAGGTTGATTTCAATGCGCAACCATTCCCCGTTGGGTTTACGCATCGGGGAAATGGGCAACTGGCCTGGGTCATTATAGGGGAATAGTGCTTGTTGCGTTCCATTCTCATCAATCTCCTGGCGGAAATATCCTTGCTGGTATAACAATCCAATACCTATAACTGGAACTCCCAGGTCACTGGCAGTCTTGAGTTGATCACCGGCCACATTACCCAACCCACCTGAATAAATGGGCAACGCTTCGCTTAACATGAATTCCATGCTGAAATAGGCCACACAGTGCAGGGATGAATCCGGATAGGTCTGCTGGAACCATGCCGGAGCGGTTAGTGCCTGTTCTTTATATTGTAATAGCTCATCTACTTTTTCTTTAAACGATGAATCGGTCATTAACTTCTCAAGCTGATCCCGAGAGGCTGTCTGCAACACTATCCACGGACTATGGGTATTCTCCCACAGGACCGGATCTAGCTGTTTCCATATCTCATCCGCCGAATGATCCCACGACCATCGTAAATCGAGTGCAAGCCCCTCAAGGGAATCAAATCCGGCTATATCTTTTACAGGCATAAGACCCGTTAGGGGGCTGGAACCTTCTGTTTTAGTATTCATAATTTCATATTCAAATTTTAGGAAAGATATTTTTAAATTATAGATATTGTTTTTAAAACAAGAAAATAAGTTTAAAGTTTACTTTGCAAACTTCAAACTTATTCTGAATTCTATCCTTTCATGTATTTATTAGAACCATAAAAGGATTGGATGATATTTTTTTATCAGATTCTACAACAGGGATTAAAGATATCCCCATAGATCATTTAATTATTAATATCAATAGTATAGAAATTTAGTACTTCTGCTATTCAATTACGATATTTCACCCTATTACTGTGCAAATTTAATCAGTTCAGAGTTGAATTTTTTAGTTTCTTCCAGAAACAGGCTATGACCGCTATTTTCAAAAGGGACAAGGTGTGAATCTTTAATTCCGACTTTCATTTGCTCTGCTAAATCGTATGAACATATTTTATCCTTTTTGCCATGCAGGATTAAGGTGCGGATCTTTATCTTTTTCAGGTCACTTCTCAGGTCAGTATCACGTAATGCATATAAACATTGACCTGTGGCATGGGCTGTAGCAACTAATCCAATCCCGTTGAGCCATTTGCCGATACCTTCATTCAATGTCGTTTCGGTTGCCGAAAATATCTTTGCAAAATCAGAAAGTAACTTTGGACGGTCACTAAAATTCAATGCAATCAAATCATCCACTGCACTTAGAGGAAGATTATACGGGAAATCTTTGCGTTGAGTCCATACAGGAGCAGCTGCCCCGGCAAGTACCAACTTAGAAACATGAGCTGCATCATAGGTGGCAACATACCGGATGGCTATCGCTCCACCCATTGAAAAGCCACCCAGGACTGCATCTTTTATATCCAGTTTGTCCAGAACACTTTTAATATCCTTTGCATGTACATCATAATTATACGCTCCGTAAGGTTTTGATGATCTGCCAAAACCTCGCAAAGTAATACCAATGACCCGGAATTTTTTATTCATTAAATCGTTGTACTGGTATTCGTACATTTCATCACTTAACGGCCAGCCGGGTAATAACACAATAGGTCTGCCTTCGCCTGCATCCGTAACATGAAGATGTACATACTTTTCAACTTCAATATATTCTGCTCTGGCTGTTGCAACTGTTTTACTGTCAATTATTTTTTCCATAGCTTTTAAAATTAAATTCTTATAATTTATTTTCAATTGTGCTTCATAGAAAGTGTTGTATTCGATGGTTCTTCAATTTTATTTTCTTCATCTCCATTATCAAAATTATAAAAATCTTCACCAAGCTGATACTTTGATAATTTTTGAAAATTATTCTTTACACTGGTAAATACTTGTTTCAGATTACCGATTTTCATTTCATTTATTTTTTTCATAATACTTTTTATTTAGTTTTTTAGTTGTTTCTTTAGTTTTTTCAGCTGAATGTTGCAATCTATCCCTTTTCTTTAAAGGCACTTTCAATTTGTTGATTTAATTAAATCTTAGACTCAGATTGATCTGAATGATAATAACATATTCAACTTATTGCGTAAATCTCTTAAAATAGAATTATCGGACCCCTGGCTATTGTTTAAGTGATCAGTATAGACCGAATTAAAAAACAGTTTAAGATGCCTATTAAATTCTTCAGGGTTTTCCAGGTTACTTAAATGACCTGCACGATTTATAACCTGCAGGGATGATTTTTTGATATTTTCATGCATAAAGATTGCCGAGGAGGGTGGAGTAATACCATCCTTCTCACCAACAAGAATAAGTACGGGTACTTTTATATCAGGTAATCCGGTGCATGTTTCATGACGGGAAGATAAAGCAAGAAGGGTACTGCAAAGTGAGAGTTCAGAAGTGTTTATGATCATCTCTTTTACAGAAGAAATTACGTCAGGACTTGTTGTAAATGATTCTTGAGGAAAAAAGTT
>Ga0302203_1000481_pt1 | contig 15989 bp, 13 predicted proteins | sample II_Fen_E1_1_FD_194576 | JGI IMG/M metagenome (GOLD analysis project Ga0302203, IMG submission 194576) | Peat permafrost microbial communities from Stordalen Mire near Abisko, Sweden - II_Fen_E1_2 | ecosystem: Environmental > Terrestrial > Soil > Wetlands > Permafrost | place: Sweden: Abisko...
ATGGCTCGCTTATTGACTAACGTATTCACCAATACAGGTAAAGATGTAATGACAGGCACATTCTGGGAATCAACCAGATGGTTCTGGCATACTAACTGGCTTATCTTTGAAATCTGGTTGCTTGTATTCATTATGGTAATGATGGTGCTTGTTTCTTTCGTTACTGCGAAGCCTTCAGCACAACAGGTTGATGCAATTAGTTTTAAAGGTGATTACAAAGCACTTATTAAAAACAGTTGGAACAAGTGGGATGTTATTGCTTCACTAGGTGTAGTAGCTATTTGTGCTGCATTCTACTGGTATTTCTGGTAATCAGCATTTATTCAACATAAAAAAAGTTCTTCCAAACACGGTTTTTCCTAGTTAGAGATACTGTTGTTTGGAAGACTTATATAACGATGTAAGACATATTTATTAGCTCAATCAATCAAAAAACCATATATAGTACTTTGAATTTTAGTAATTTAATTTGCAAAATCATGAAAAATATATTTTTATCATTTATTGTTGTGGCGCTTTTTATAACAAGTTGCTCAAGCAACAAAAAAGCTGCTCAGGTTTTTCCTCAAAGTAATTTCGACACCATCGTTGATGGCAAGAAAGTGAGTGTATACACATTGAAAAATGCCAACGGCATAACTGCTCAAATCACCAATTATGGTGCTCGTCTTGTAAGTTTATGGGTTCCTGACAACAAAGGCGAATTCAAGGATGTAGTATGGGGATTCGAATCTATTAAAGGATATCTTACTGCAAAAGATTTATTTGCCGGTCCTATTGTAGGTCGTTACGGAAACAGAATCGGGAAAGGTCAGTTTTCTCTCGACGGAAAAGCTTACCAGCTAACATTAAATGATCATGGCAATCAACTTCATGGTGGAGCAAAAGGATTTTTCACCAAAGTGTGGGATGCTCGTCCGTTTAAAAACGATAAAGGTGAAGATGCTGTAGAAATGACCTACTTATCTCCTGCAGGCGAAGAAGGTTATCCAGGCAACCTGACTATCAAAGTTACCTACACCATTACTGCCAAAAACGAATTAGCTATAAACTATTCGGCTACTACAGATTCGGCTACAGTACTGAATCCAACTTCACATGCGTATTTTAATTTGCACGGTACTACCGCACAATCTACCAATTCGCATATCCTTACCATTTATGCCGATAAATATACCCCGACAGATTCGCTGTTGATACCTACAGGCGAAGTTGCCGACCTGACCAATACTCCGCTTGATTTCAGAAAACCTACCGTTATCGGTGAGCGTATCAAAACTGACTTCGTAGCATTGAAATACGGTAAAGGTTACGACCACAACTTTGTGCTGAATAAAAAAGCTGGTGAAGTGACTCTGGCTGCCGAAGTATATGAGCCTGCAACAGGTATTGTAATGAAAGTAAGTACTAATCAACCTGCACTTCAGTTCTACAGTGGCAACTTTATGGATGGTGTAGATACCGGCAAACGTGGCGACAAACACAACTACAGATGTGGAATTGCATTGGAAACTCAAAACTATCCAGATGCACCAAACCATACTAATTTTCCTACTTCGATATTAAAACCGGGTGAAACTTACAAACAAGTGGCTATTTACGCATTCGAAACAAAGAAATAAATCGTAAAGATACAGGCTTGAAAATCATCGATTGATGAACTTGTACAAGTTAAAAACTCCTTCAAAATCAAGTACAGTTGATTTTGAAGGAGTTTCTTTTTGTATTAAGAATCAAATTACAGAATCATTTTTTTTCTGTCCAGAAACCAGGTATCTTATTATACCCTGCAATTGTACAATTAAAACATTTGGACTTAGCTAACATCAATTGAATTGCGGGAATAGTTATACATTGAACACCTGGTGGGGGATTGTTTTTACACATAAATGTTTGGGCTGAATCATAAATTGCAAATCCTAGGCGCATAAGTGAATCAAGTCTTGGATTTTGCGAATAATTTTTTAACGATGCATCTATTAGAACTATATGGGGTCCACAATCCCTAAATCCATCTGTAGGATTGTATTCTTTCGGAAGATCTAACCTATCAATAAATATTCTTTTTTCCGAAGCTCCTGCAACAATAAAATATCCCACTACAGGTTCATTTTTATTGGTTGAACATTTAATATTACTTGTTAGTGAATAGGGTATAACATCATACAACGATCCCTGATTCATATTTTGTTTTTTCAATTCATCTATATACTTATATGTTTTTTGTGTAAATGAATATTGTTTTGCCAAAATTGTATATCGCATAAAAAGTCTATTCGAACTTTCATCAATCGTTATTATACGTTGTCTATCAATTATATCAGTGTATCTTTCAATTGTAGAGCCAAGAGTTAAAAAACGAGAGGGATTATCCTGATAACATATTTTCCATTCCGGTTTAGTGCGAACGTCAATAGGTACCTGAAATTTCCAGGTTTCGTCATATTCCCAACCGTAGTAACGATTTTGGTTTGTTGGATCGTGTGTATCAAGCATTATTTCAACTCGTCTTGGTGCTTCAGCGTCGCTCGTTTTGTATTCCCAATAAAACTTATCAATAGGGATAGGTGGTTTCATTGGTTCAAAATCCGATTCGTAAACTTTATCGTCAATCCTAATTTGCAATTTATAACTTTTGCCCGGAACACCATGAAAAGTAGTATCGACCGTACTATATTCACCGTCACTTATTTCGTTTAATTGAACTTCGAAACCGGAATTATCAATTATTTTTATTTTAGCACCAGTTACCTGTACCACAACATGAGTATTGTATGTAAATGATCTTGACAATTTGACCTTATACGGACCAGTTAAATTCGTCAACTGTCCATCTACAACAAGCAGATTTTCATATTTGGTAATATCAGGATAATACGGCGACACACAGGCTACCATAAGAAGAAGGATGATTGGAAATAATAATCTCTTCATTTTGATTTAAATTAAAACTCTGAAAATAAAAACTTAAATAAACACAAGCAACAAATATCTATAATTTGGTCTTATAGTTTATTGCAAAATCATTTTAGTTACTTTTTTCTGTCCAGAAGCTTGGAACTTTGTTGTCGCCCTGAAGTGTGCAATTAAAGCAAAAAGGTCTTGCAAGCTTTAATCCAATAAAACCACGTCTATTGGGGTCATAAGTTTCAAATATTTGATAGCCGTAATTCATTAGCGAGTCCACCTTGGGGTTTTGCCTGTAACTAGCTAAGTTTACTGATACCACTGCAGTTTCTAAGAAACAATACTCAAATCCTGACGTTGGATTAAACTCCTTAGGCAATTCCGATCTGTCGATAAAAATGCGTTTCTCCGAAGCGCCTGTAACCAGAAAATAACCAACCACAGGTATTTCCTTGTTGGTTACACATTTCATATTACCAAACAATGAATAAGGTATCTGATCAAACAATGTCCCCTGATTCATGTTAGACTTAATCATCTCATCGAGGTATTTGTACGCTTGCTCTGACAAAGTGTATTGTTTTACCAACATTGTATAACGAGTATAAAGTCGGTTAGTTGCTTCATTAATAAACATTATTGGTTGCTGATCAATAACATCATTATGTCTTTGTATAGAGGTATTGATATTAAAAGCCCTGCTGGGATTAGAGGTATAACATTCTATCCATTCCGGTTTATTCGTCACATAAATGGGCACTCTGAATTTCCAGGTTTCGTCAAAATCCCACATATAGTAGCGTGTACTATTTTCTGAATCATGCGTATCTACTAAAAGCTGAATACCTCTTTGAGCAAATTCACTCTGTGGTCTGAATTCCCAATAAAACTTGTCAACAGGAATAGGTTTCTTCAACGTTTCGAATGCCGACTCATAGATTATATCATCAATTTTAATTTGTAATTTATAGCTTTTCCCGGGAACTCCATGAAATGTAGTATCCGTAGTGCTGTATTCACCCGTAGGATTGATATCTCCTTTTAATTGAACTTCCAATCCGGTGTTATCTATGATTTTGACTACCGCATGCTGAAGAGGAATACCGGCTTTATCCTTAAAAGTAAAACTTCGGGACAACTTCACTTTGTATGGACCTGCAAGGTTTGTCAGCTGTCCATCAACCACTAAAATATCTTCATATCTGGTAACAGTTGGATAATAGGGAGATATACACCCAACAAACAATATAAACGATATAATGAATATGTAAATGTGTTTAGCTTTTATTTTCATAATTGAAAATATATTAGTTTATCTGAAATTCAGTATCTGCATCTATAGAAATGCTAAAGCATCACTTTGTAGGTTAGTTTTCCAACCCTAACTAAATAAACAGCATCTGCTTTGACGTTAAACACTGTGCGCTCTCCCTCCGATTTCTTTATAGACAACAGCTTACCTGTCATCGAATAAAGAGATATACTCTCTCCGTAATTGGTTCCTTCGACCATAATAGTTGAACCCAAGGCAGAAACCCTAATGTTATTATTCATTAGCTCCTCATTATGAGTATATACTGCGAATGCAACACTCAACTCACTATTATTAGCTACAAATGGAGTAGTAAATGTATTGTTGACTAGCTGCGATTTGACATCAACACGATTGTAACTCAGAGCTGCTATTTCATAACCAAGGTTGGGTGTTATAGTAAATGTCTTTGTCTCCGGAAACGTTACATTTAGTTGCGATTTATCACTCAGAGGTATATTATTTTCTGTTACACTACCACCGTCTCCTATATTCACTTTTATATAAGTCCCTTCACTAACCATTACAAAATTTGAAATGGGCGTACTCCAACCAGAACCCGATTCATATGAAGCATAAGCTAAGGCAGGTACATAAATAGATCTTTTAATGATTATCTGAGGAACTAAAAAAAAGCAATCTCTACCGAGTGAAGGTGCAGGATAACTTAAGCATGTAATAGTAGTCAATTGCCGGCAATCACTGAAAGCAAATCCCCCAATTGAAACAAGTCCATCACCAAGCATCAATGTCTTGAGCCCTCTACACATTGAAAAAGCGCCATCACCAATTTCATTAACAGAGTTTGGAATTATAAGATTGCTTATGCTTTCGCACATAGTAAAGGCACTGCTACCAATTGTCATTACTTTCTCCGGAATGATTATTTGTGACAATTTTGGGCAATCATAAAAAGCACCTTCGCCTATCGATGATAATGAAGGTGACAATTTAACGGTTGTGAGAGTCATTTTTGGTTTACTATAAATCGGATCCGGATCGTAAAAGGACCATTGAGGTATCTCGTTGGCAGGATACACTAAATTATAACCCCAACGGGTACCCTGAAAACCACTATAATAATCAATAGTCGTTGCACTAATATCCAAAACCGCAAGATTAGTTATTTCATCACGGAAACATTTAAAATCTCTTGCATTAAGCTTACCAGTTACAGTAAGCTGGGTTATACTGGCTTTCTCATCCACTGATAGTAATGTAGTTAATGTTCCCGGGGTAGAAACATTAATTGATTTTATTACCTGCGCATTTAATGCATTCACCTGTAATAGAACTACGGTTAAGAGTATGATCTTTTTCATTATTAAATTGATTATTATGTAATCAGGGCTAACTTTATCAAAAACAATAAAATAACATCGTAATCCAATAATCAGCTATCATTCTACTGATGAATGGTTAGAGAAAAAGACATCGGGGTCGATAAAAATACCATAACAGTACTATCATGCCAATGAATTACATCCTCTCGCTGATTCGATTCCTATCAAAACAATATCACCAAAGAAAAACTGTTTCATTTACTTAAACAACTATTATATTTGCAAATATAATAATTTTTTATAAAACATTAAATGTAAAGTCTAAAAATCAATAATTCAATTTCACAAGATAAACCTATCATAATTTATATCCTCAATAAAAAAGGAAATAAAAAGACATAAGTCTCTTAATCATCTGATTAAGATCATACATTACCGAGAGATTTAAGAAAATACTTGAGTAGAGACTAAACTGGTTGTAAGATGAGCTGAAGCTGCTATTTGTCCAATCGCCATCTAAGCTCGGAATAAACAGCGATCGACAAGAGAGGTCGGAAGAAGAGAATAAATAAACTGACTACTCTAAGATTATAATTTTCTATATAAGTAAAGTGACTCTGTCAGACACCCTCTTCGTCAGTAAACCTGTTTCTCTAAAATTATGAAGAACTATTAATATAAGAATAAACTAAAAAAAGCACCCACACATTTTATTGTGTAAGTGCTTGATTTACATTTGTGGGCCCAACTGGGCTTGAACCAGTGACCCCCTGATTATGAGTCAGGTGCTACTAACCAACTGAGCTATAGGCCCCACTTTTGCAGATATTTTTGTATCTTTGCAAAGCGAATGCAAAAGTAATAAATTTTGCTATACTGCAAAAATTCTAAGCCACTTTTTTAGTCATAAATGAAACATTTCAACAACATTACCACTCTTATATTCGACCTTGGAGGCGTACTTGTAGACCTGGACATCGATCGATGTATAATGAATCTCAAACAATTAGGCCTGAAAGACTTTGAACAACTCATGGGTAATTTCGGTCAAAAAGGTTTTTTTCTGGAGTTTGAAAAAGGCCGGTTATCCAAAGAAGAATTCCGCGATGAAATAAGAAAACTGAGCACTCAGACCCTTTCCGACGAACAAATAGATGCAGCATGGAGCTCTTTTTTGGGTGAAATTCCCATACAAAAGCTGAAAATGCTGGCCGAACTGAAAGATAAATTCCGACTTTTACTGCTTAGCAATACCAATCCCATACACGTAGAAGGTACGGTGCCTGCCGAATTTGCCAAAATTGGAAAAAAAGTTTCAGATATTTTCGATAAATGTTATTTATCGTACGAAATGGGAATGGCCAAACCCAATGCCGATATCTTTGAAGCATTGCTGTCGGATGCGGGAGTTAAGGCTGAAGAATGCCTTTTTCTGGACGATGGACCGAAAAACATTGAACAAGCCGATCAACTGGGCGTACAAACTTATCTGGTAGACCCGCGCGAAGATCTGAGCTTTCTTTTAAAGCCCGAAACCTGGCGTTGCTCTGTAAACTAAATCCGAACGGTTTACGAATCCTGTAAAAAACAATGCCCTGTGCAGAAAACAGTAAATGTAATATGAACATCATATATTCTTCAGATAAAATTTCTTTACCTCCCTGTATAGCCACCGTTGGTTTTTTTGATGGAGTGCATGCCGGGCACCGGTTTCTAATAAATGAGCTGAAGGAAAGAGCCAGTGCCGAAAAACTGAAAAGTGTGGTGATTACCTTTGCCACGCACCCGCACAAAGTACTGAATGATGATTTCACACCGGAATTATTAAGCACCTTGTCCGAAAAACTGCTATTGCTTGAAACCACAGCAATAGACTATTGCATCGTGCTGGATTTCACGAAAGAAATGGCAGCCTTGTCGGCTTTTGATTTTCTGAAGCTACTGTTGTCAGAGCAGTACAATGTCCGTTCATTACTTGTGGGGCACGATCACAGATTCGGTCATAACCGTCTGGATGGATTTCCCGAATACAAGAAATACGGCGAAACACTTGGCATGAACGTTACACAGGCTAAGCGCTTCTCCACCTCCGATATACAGCATATCAGTTCGTCGCAAATTCGTCTCGCACTGCATCGGGGCGACATTGGAACAGCCAATGATATACTGACTTATAACTACTGCTTTACCGGAAAGGTCGCTAACGGATTCAAAATCGGACGTAAAATCGGGTTCCCAACGGCCAACCTGGTACCGGAAAACAGCGAAAAACTTATTCCTCCATTCGGTGTATACGCGGTTCTCGTGCACTGGCAAAATCAGGTTTACAAAGGCATGATGAATATCGGCACCCGACCTACGTTGAACAACGGATATCATACGAGTCTGGAAGTACATATCATTGATTTCGATGAAGATATTTACAATCAACTCATCCGGATTGAATTTATTCAGAAAATCAGGGATGAGAAAAAGTTTAACGGCGTGGATGAATTGATAGCGCAACTTCAAAAAGATAGACAGTTTGTCATTGATGCGAATTTAAATACAAAAAATGAATAAATAATTGAGAATTATTCACTGTTAAATCTCTAATTAATTATCTTTGTCATATAATTATAATGTATCACGCAAAGTCAATGGCCAAATGAAAAGAATTTTATTAACTCTAACAATGGGAATACTCCTTATGGGATGTGCAAAAAATGACAATCCGTTCTTCGAAACATATAAGAATAAGTACGGTGCTCCGCCTTTTGATAAAATCAAGAACGAGCATTACATGCCTGCTTTCAAAGAGGGCATTAAACAACATCAGGCAGAAATTGACGCCATTGCCGACAGCAAAGATGCACCTACTTTCGACAATACAATAGCTGCAATGGATTTTAGCGGTGAACTGCTTAAAAAAGTATCTGCTGTTTTTTTCAACCTTTATTCCAGCAATACGAATGAAGCAATGGACAAAATAGCCAATGCAATCTCACCCGTTCTTTCGGAACATAACGACAATATATACCTCAACGAGAAATTATTTGCACGGGTAAAAACACTATACGATAACCGCAGCAAACTGGGACTCACAGCCGAGCAAAACAGGTTATTGGAGAAATATCACCGCAACTTCATTCGCAGTGGAGCAGCACTGAACCCGGAACAGCAAGCAAAACTACGCGAAATAAATAAAGAACTGGGATTGGCTGAAATTGCTTTTGGTCAAAACGTGCTGGAAGAAACAAATACTTACCAAAAGGTGGTGGACAATGAGGATGATTTAGCCGGACTGCCCGAAAGCGTACGTCAGGCAGCAGCAGAGACAGCCAAAGAATCCAAAAAAGAAGGAAAGTGGATTTTTACTACACAGAAAGCCAGCTTTATCCCTGTGCTTCAATACAGCGAAAACAGGGGGCTACGCAAAGAATTATTGCTGGCATACTCTACCAGAGCCAACCACAACAATACCAAAGACAACAAAGCTGTCATAAACAAGATAATGAAGCTCCGCACTCAAAAAGCGCAGCTTCTAGGATTTGCCAACTCAGCAGAATTCATACTGGACGATACTATGGCAAAAAATCCTAAAACGGTATACGACTTCCTGGCTACGGTATGGACTCCGGCACTTGCAAAAGCAAAAGAAGAAGCTGCCGAACTTCAGAAACTCATGGATGCCGAAGGAAAGGGAGAAAAACTGGAAGCCTGGGATTGGTGGTATTATTCTGAAAAACTTAGAAAAGCCAAATATAATCTTGACGAAGAATCTCTTAAACCATACTTCAAGTTGGAAAACGTGCGTCAGGGCGTATTCGATTTAGCATCCAAGCTCTACGGACTGAAATTCAAGAAACTGACAGACATGCCTGTTTATCATCCTGATGTTGAAGTTTTCGAGGTGGATAATGCCGACGGATCACTTGTTGGTATCCTATACACTGACTATTTTCCACGTGCGGGCAAACGCGCGGGTGCATGGATGAATAATATTACCGAACAATACGTGAAAGACGGCGTGGATCACCGCCCTATTATCTGTAACGTAGGCAATTTTACGAAACCTACTGCCGATAAGCCATCATTGCTCAATATGGATGAAGTGGAAACACTCTTTCATGAGTTCGGCCATGCATTACACGGTTTGCTTACAAAATGTACTTACCCTTCCATGTCCGGAACAAATGTATCTCGCGACTTTGTTGAACTGCCTTCGCAGGTAATGGAAAACTGGTGTTGGGAACCTGAAGTAATGAAAACCTACGCCCGTCATTATAAAACAAATGAAATAATGCCCAAAACATTGATGGATAAAATTCAAAAAGCCGGCACTTTCAATCAGGGTTTTGTGAATACAGAATTACTGGCAGCATCACTTCTGGACATGGATTATCACATGATTAAAGATACTGCCAATTTTGATGTTGATGCATTTGAAAAAGCATCGTTGGCACGCATGGGAATGATTCCTGAAATTATCGTACGTTATCGCAGTTCGTATTTTAATCATATTTTTGGTGGTGGATATTCTGCCGGATACTACAGCTACACATGGGCTGCCGTACTCGATGCCGACGCATTTCAGGCATTCAAGGAAACAGGAGATATCTACAACCCAAAGGTGGCAACGGCATTCAGAAAAAAACTACTGGAGAAAGGAGATTCCGAGGATCCAATGAAACTTTATCGCGATTTCAGAGGTGCGAATCCAAATCCGGATGCATTATTGAAAAAGAGAGGACTGAAATAGCTCCTGTAAACAAATTCTAAAGTCAATGCGGGTACGACAACAATAAAACATACCCGCAATTGACTATTTTAAACAACAAAGAATCAATGAGAGTAACTTTAAAGAGTGTAACTGTACCAACTATTCCATTGGCCGCTTTATTAGTTATCGCGTGCAGTGGCTTATGGTTCTCGTCTTATTGGGGAGTACGTTTAGCACTGTTTCCAAATCAGACCACAGAGATCGTCAACCATTTGCAAAAATTAGTAGTTCCTAATACACTTGTATCGGAGATAGTCAGCTTTTTCTTCACATTACTCAATGCATTTTTGCTTGCTCAAATCAATAATAAGTTCACGATAATTCGTACCCGAACGTTTTTACCGATTCTGGTATTCATGACCTTAATGGGAACCTGGAATGAAACCCACCTTGTAAACGGCTCGCACATATCACTGACACTTTTTATTCTTAGCTTATTCTCTTTCTTTAGTATGTCCCGCAACCGAAATGCTTCCGAACAAGCCTTTATGGGTAGTTTTCTCATTAGTATCAGCAGCATTCTTATCAATCCGCTAATCTTTATTGTGCCAGTTTGTTGGATTGGGTTCGGTATGTTTCAGAGTTTGTCCTTAAAAACTTTTCTGGCTTCACTGATGGGAGCTTTAACTCCCTGGATTCTGTACCTGGCCCTTAATTTCATTATCAACCCGCACTTTAATGTTTTACAGGCATTTATTTTAAATCCAAATTTTGTTATCGATATTTCGACATATTCATTGACTGATTTGGTTTATTTTGCACTGATGTCGATAATTATAATTATTGGCATTGTAGGTTTGTATTCAACCACACACAGCGATGCCATCGATACACGCAATAAATTAAACTTTCTCGTTTTTATGCTTATCTCGTTGTGTGTATTATCCTTTATTTTTATCAATCAATGTGTTTCTTTTCTGCCAATTATTGCGCTGGTTTATGCCCTGTTGATTTCTCATCCACTCACGCTGAAACAGAATAATTTCTACAGCATCCTCTTTATCGTATTCTGCTTTATAAACATAGCTTACGCTGTTTCAAAATATATTCTGACCTAAGATGACCGGATTAATGGAACTCGGCTATATAGGCCTCTTTATTGCTTCATTTCTGGCGGCAACTGTTGTACCTTTTAGTTCGGAAGTTATTTTCTCTGCTATGGTTTTTGGAGGGCTTGATGCGTGGACTTGCGTGTGGGTAGCAACGCTGGGCAATTGGTTAGGAGGTCTGACCAGTTACTATGTCGGTTTATTAGGAAAAGTTGAATGGATTGAAAAATACTTCCATATTAAGAAAGAGAAAATAGAGACATTCACTGTCAGAATACAAAAATACGGCGACTGGATTGCATTTTTCTCCTTTGTCCCTTTTATAGGTGATGTAATCGCAGTAGCAACAGGGTTTTTCCGTTGCAAATGGTGGAAAGTGGCCGTTTCGATGTTGATCGGAAAATTTGTACGATACCTGGCTTGGATGTATTTCAATGGGCTATTTATGTGATTCGCTGAGATACAAATTTATACAGTCAATAAAATGGAATATAAATTCAACATCAGATTACTGCTTATCGGTTTATTTTTCATCCTGAACTATACCGTGTTCGGTCAAAACAAATATAAAGCTGTGGATAAAACAGTTCATTTTGGGATGCGCACCGTTCAAAACAGAAATATCAACTCCATCATTATACACTCGGTTTTCAATGCTTCGGGAGGCGACAAATACGATATTGATTTAGTTATCAAACAGTTTTCACATTACCACGTAAGTTCGCACTACGTCATAGGCAGGAAAGGTGATATTTATCAACTGGTGAGTGAAAAAGATATTTCATATCATGCAGGGAAAAGCAGCCTGCCGGATGGACGAACGGGAGTAAACTCCTGCTCAATAGGCATTGAATTAATTACAACAAACGACAGTATTGATTCGCCTACGGAAAAACAAATACAAGCCTTGACGATGCTGGTAAAAGATATAAAAAGCCGTTACAAAATAAAATATGTACTTCGTCACAGCGACATTGCTCCCGGACGTAAAACCGATCCCTGGAATATGAACTGGGAAGCGTTTCTGAAAAGACTGGAAGAATAACAAAAAAGCGGGTAAATCAGATTGTTGATTTTACCCGCTTTTTTTATATGTTAGCCACTAATTAAATGGTCATTAAATAGCTTTTGAACGATTCGAAGTCTTTGGACATTGGCAGACTTTTCTTCTCTCCTTTCATAAACTCCTGTAGTTTTTGTGGAATTTCTACCTTCTCTCCGATAATTCCTTCAACTGTTTCGAGAAATTTAGCCGGGTGAGCTGTTTCGAGGAATACCCCGATTTCATTCGCAGCCAAGCCTTCTTGCAATGCACGGTAACCTACTGCTCCATGCGGATCGAGTAAGTAACCTGTTTGTTGTTTACAAGCTTTCAGTGTTTCGGCAATTTGTTCATCGTTATAACTCACACCACTAATCTCGGCTGTGATAGCTTCGTGCGAAGCACTGTACAAATCCAGCACACGGGCAAAGTTACTTGGGTCACCCACATCCATAGCATTGGCAATGGTTGAAACCGATGGACGTGGTGTGTAAACTCCGGTTTGAAGATATTGCAAGAAAATATCGTTACGGTTATTGGCCGCTATAAAACGCTTAATAGGTAATCCCATGCGTTTACCAAACAATCCAGCTGTGATATTTCCAAAATTACCGCTTGGAACGCACATTACTACATTGTCTGCCTTACCCAACTTTTTCAATTGTGCATAAGCATAAAAATAATAAAAGGACTGAGGTAGAAAACGTGCAACATTAATCGAATTTGCTGAAGTCAATTTCAGTTTTGCATTCAGTTCCTCGTCCATAAAAGCCGATTTCACCAGCGCCTGACAATCGTCGAAAGTTCCGTCCACTTCCAATGCCGTAATATTCTGACCCAACGTGGTAAACTGACACTCCTGAACAGGACTCACCAAGCCTTTTGGGTAAAGCACATATACGTGAATACCTTCCACGCCCAGAAAACCGTTAGCCACCGCACTTCCCGTATCGCCGGAAGTAGCAACCAGTACCTTCACATTCTTCTGACCCTGTTTTTGAATAAAATATCCCAACAAACGGGACATAAACCGTCCACCCACATCTTTGAATGCCAGAGTTGGTCCATGGTACAATTCCAGACTGTAAATGTTGTCGTTTACCGGAACTACCGGAACATCAAAGTTCAGTGTTTCATACACTATATTCTTCAGCGCTTCGGCTTCCACATCTTCACCAAAAAAGGCATCGGCTACGGTGTAAGCTATTTCCTGAAACGACAAAGTCTCAATACTGTCGAAAAACGATTGAGGCAAACGTTTAATCGAGTCAGGCATAAACAAACCTTTATCTTCTGCTAACCCCTTTACAACGGCATCCTGTAAACTAACGCCACTTATTTTCTTATTTGTACTGTAATATTTCATAAATTTATTATTCGATCTGATTCAAGAAAGAAAAATTCTATTTTTTCCAACGTTCCAATCGTTTCATTCCTCGGGTAAACAACCACGCCACCCACTTATTAATTCCTTTTTCAATCATTTTTTCCCTACAAAACTCCTGCATTTCTTCGACTGTTCCGCTAAACGTAAAAGTCCCATTTTGATAACAGTAGCTGCAATACTTTTCATTCTGTGTCCCATCTGAATTTGTTCCCCCTTTTTTTGGGTCTTCTTTCATGGGCATTCCGCAACTTTGGCAAAATTTGTTCTGTGATTTCATAACTAGCAATTTATGAGGTTTTATAAAAAATTACTTCAATGAATTAATTCTTTCATAAACTCCCGACCTTTCAGCAGTCCATAGCTTCCCTTTTCGGCTGCAAATTCATCGTAAACCATCACATCGTCCGCCTTTTCGCCTGGACGGTAAATAATGAACGGAACCGGGGAATTAGTATGCGTTTTGTACACACATGGTGTAGGATGATCAGGCAAAATAGCAATGGTAACAGGTTCGTCCCAGATGGACACTGCCTCTAAAATTGGTTTCACCACACGGCTATCCAGGTATTCTATTGTTTTGATTTTCAACTCCACATCACCTTCGTGTCCTGCTTCGTCGCTGGCTTCAATGTGCAAATACACAAAATCGTCAGTACGTAAAGCATCAATAGCTGCTTGGGCTTTCCCTTCGTAATTTGTATTATAGAGTCCTGTTGCACCCTCCACATTAATCACTTTTAATCCGGCATAAACACCAATCCCTTTAATCAAATCCACTGCCGAAATGACAGATCCACTATGAAGCTTGTAGGTTTCGAGCAGGGTTTTCATTTCAGGTTTGTAACCCGGCGACCAAGGCCAAATGCTGTTGGCTTTGTCCTTGCCTGCCGCTGCACGTTTCAGGTTTACCGGATGGTTTTCCAGCAATTCCTGCGAGCGCAAAATCAAATTATTCAGTAAATAGGCTGTTTCTTGCGCTTCTGGAGTTTCTGCTTTAATCATCACTTCGGCGAAAGCCGTTCCCGGAACATCGTGAGGTGCGGTGCAGTTCAATTGCTTTACCCCACCTTTTATCTTCAACAAATGACGATACGAAACACCGGGAAAAAAGTTGACATCATCGCTACCAAGCTCCTTTTGCAAAAAAAGAATCAGTTCGGTGGCTTCTTCATTACTGATGTGCCCGGCCGAGTGATTCTTAATCTTTTTATCTTCGATGCAAATAATATTGCAACGCATGGCCATTTCGCCATTCTCAATAGCCACACCCATACTTGCAGCTTCTAACGATCCGCGCCCTTCGAACACCTTAGCCACATCATAACCAAGCACACTCATGTTTGCTATTTCACTTCCGGGCGCATAACCTTCGGGAATAGTGTCCAACAATCCGCTCCGTCCAAGTGCAGCAACTTTGTCTATATTTGGTTTATTTGCAGCCTGCAAGCAAGTTTTATTTCCAAGCGAAGCAATGGGTTCGTCCGCCATGCCATCGCCAAGTATTATTAAGTACTTCATATTATTACCCCTAACCCCTAAAGGGGAATTAGGTTACTTTTTTATTGTTATTTTTCTGCTAAAGCAAATCTTCAATGACAGACCAACATATTCCCCTTTAGGGATTAGAGGTCTATTCCAAAAAATCTTTAAATTCAGGCAAGGCATCTTCAAATTTCTTCACCGTTTCAGCCAAAGTGAGATAACTTTCGCCACCGGCTGCATTTAGATGTCCACCACCATTAAACAAATCGGCAGACACTTTGTTGGCAGGGAAAGTACCTTGCGACCGCAACGAAATTTTAATTTTGTCAGTATCTTCACGCATAAAAACTGAGAAATCGACTCCAGCTATTGAAAGAGGAATATTGACGAAGCCTTCCGCATCGCCATTCACATAATTAAACTTACTCATTTCCTGCAGGCTCAGCGTAATCAAAGCCGTTCGATATTCGGGGTAAATTTTCATCTTCTCATACAAGCAGAGGCCCATTAATCGCAGTCTATCAGCAGAGTAAGTATTAAAAACCTTACGGTAAATCGTGTCTTTATCTACTCCGAGCTTAATCAGCTCAGCAATAATTATATAAATTTCCTGACCATTAGAATTATACGTAAATGCGCCCGTATCGGTCATCATCCCGGTATAAATACATTCCGCACAAGCCAGATTTATCATCGAAAAATCACCCAAACGGCAGATTAATCTAAAAATCAACTCGCTGGTGGACGAAATCTCTGGATACGAAA
>Ga0302203_1000483_pt1 | contig 15942 bp, 10 predicted proteins | sample II_Fen_E1_1_FD_194576 | JGI IMG/M metagenome (GOLD analysis project Ga0302203, IMG submission 194576) | Peat permafrost microbial communities from Stordalen Mire near Abisko, Sweden - II_Fen_E1_2 | ecosystem: Environmental > Terrestrial > Soil > Wetlands > Permafrost | place: Sweden: Abisko...
CGATATATTCGCTGTGATATTTGCCCGGTGGGGCTTTATGCTCATTTCACCTGCTCTTTATTCTGAAAAGAAACAGGACCCAAAGAGAATCAGGCATTTTATCGACCCTGCAGATGTTCTCTCCTGATTTGTCCTCAAAACAGGAGTTTCTGCGCTTGCCTCACGCTCCTTTTAGGCTTTATGGACGAGTCACTGAATAATCATTACTATCTTATTACCCTATTATCAGATCTGTTTCTTAGTTGTAATTCAGATGTTCTACAGATATCCCATATTATTAATGATAAGGGATATCTATGGGACATCTATGGGATATCTATGGGACATCTATGGGACATCTGTATCATCATGGCAATATCATTACGAATAATCAGTGATTTGAAAGCCGCATGAAACCGAACAGCTCCCAATTTCCCGGGATCTTGCTATACTGAAAGGAGGAGTAGGACAGGAGTACAAATGATAGTATAAGAGGGACGATTTATAGTATGCCGGAATGGTGTTAATTAGCAAACCAAAGCACCCGTCAATAAATGTATAAGCGTAGAGTTACTATTCACTAAATCAAAAACATTCCTGAATTGGGAAAAACAGGCAGTCACTTTGTTCGTTAAAATTATCATGATAAACTTATCTTAAAGAAAATGTGTGAATTATGTAACTTTATCGAAACAAAAGTACGTATCTTTGACCGTTATGTTTTTAAAAAACATGATTTAAAACAAATTTGGTTTGTTACCTCAGTAATTTGATGAATTATCTTCATGAGACTCACGCTTTCTGTGATTCTACCTCACTTTAATAATTAAAATTAATTCACGATGAAGTTATATATCAAATATATGGTCAGTAACCGTTGTAAAATGGCGGTGAAAGAAGAGTTGAAAAAACTTGGATTGCATTTTATTGTAGTCGATCTGGGTGAAGTTGAAATTATGGAAACAATTACTCCTGACCAACGGGAAAAGCTAAAAATATCTTTATTTGATTCAGGTCTTGAATTAATGGATGACAAACGGGCCGTTTTGATTGAAAAGATTAAGAATACGATCATTGACATGGTTCATCATTCGGATGAAATGATAAAAACCAACTTTTCAGATTACCTGAGTGAAAAATTGAATCACGACTATACCTATCTGGCTAATTTATTCTCGGAAGTGCAGGGATGTACCATTGAGCATTTCATTATAAATCACAAGATTGAACGGATAAAGGAATTAATCATTTATGATGAACTGAATATCACGGAAATTGCCTGGAAGATGAACTACAGCAGTGTGGCGCACTTATCCAATCAATTTAAAAAAGTCACTGGGCTATCACCTTCGCATTTCAAACAATTGAAGGACAAACGACGCAGTCAGATAGAAGATATTTGAGATGTTTCAGACCAACCAACGAGCAGATTTTATTTTATAAGGTAGTTTTGATACACAGGCAATGAAAAATACAGAGATGGATGAACCGGATTCCACCAAAAAACTGATAGAAAAGAGTCATGGCTCATTGAAATCAGCTTTTACACTTGAGAAAGGCGCTGACCTGGCAATCCAGGATTTGCTGTCAGCTATTTATCATACATACGGATATGATTTCAGGGGTTATTCCGAAGCACATATCAAACGCCGGATTATGAACCGGATGACCATGTCGGGAATAAAAAATATTTCAGCGTTACAAACTAAAGTGTTGAATGAAAAGCCATTTGCCTCTATCCTCTTACAGGACTTATCTATAAACGTAACTGAGATGTTTCGTGATCCCGGGTTTTACCGGTCACTACGTGAAAAGATCATTCCGATTTTAAAAACCTATCCTTTTCTGAAAATATGGCATGCCGGATGTTCAACCGGAGAAGAAGCTTATTCAATGGCAATAGTGCTGGAGGAAGAGGGATTGGCTGACAGAACAACTATCTATGCAACTGATTTTAATCAGCATGTATTGAACAAGGCCAAAGAGGGTATTTTTTCGAACCGGTTAATAAAAGAATATACTGCCAATTATCAACTTTCGGGAGGAAAGGAATCTTTTTCAGATTATTATACATCGGATGACCATAATGTAATTATGAATCAGTCTCTGAAAAGAAAGATTGTATGGGCAAATCATAATTTGGTTACCGATAGTGTGTTTGCTGAAGTAAACCTGATATTATGCCGGAATGTACTTATCTATTTTGACAGAAAGTTACAAAACAACGTACAACGGCTTTTTCATAGCAGCCTGATGAATGGTGGCATATTATGTTTGGGGACAAAAGAAAGTTTACGCTTTACCGACTTCCATGATGCGTATACCGTGTTGGATGATAAACAACGAATCTTTAAAAAGAAGTACTAGATGCCGTATGAAGCGATTGTAATCGGAGTCTCTTCAGGAGGATTAAATGCAATGAAAATCCTGTTTTCACTTCTGCCGGCAGATTTCAGCATGCCTATTATTGTTGTGCAGCATGTCGGTGCACGTTCGGAAAATGTATGGATACAGCTTTTAAACAACCACTGCAAAGTAGAGATAAAAGAGGCGGATGAGAAAGAAAAAATAGAAAAGGGGAAAATATATGTAGCGCCACCGAATTACCATTTGCTGATAGAAAAGAATAAAACATTTTCGCTGACAGTGGACGAACGTGTAAATTATGCCAGGCCTTCTATAGATGTGTTATTTGAAACAGCTTCCGAAGCTTATCAAACGCATTTGATAGGAGTGGTGCTTACGGGAGCCAATAATGATGGGTCAAATGGTATTAAATGTATAAAAGAACGAGGCGGATTAACCATTGTACAACAACCGGATACAGCTGAATCGTCGTATATGCCTGCATCGGCAATTGCAACCAGTAAGCCCGATTATATATTACCACTGGAAGAAATAATAAAATTATTGATTGAAATTGATATATCTAAAGAAAAATCTAAATGAAATTAACGGTCAAAAGTAAATTAATAGGGGGTTACGGTATCATTTTGATGTTACTTATCTTTATGGCCTATTTCACTATCAACAAATTGTCGGAATCAAACCAACGATTATTGAATATTGTGGATGTTTCATCACGAAAGGTAAACCTATCCAATGAATTGATGATTGCCGTGTTGGATGCAGCCAGGTATGAAAAGGATATTATTCTGGATAAAAATCCGGCCAAGAAAGATTATTATAAAGAGCATATATACCGTTCGTTGGATTCCATTGATAAAAAAAGTGATGAATTGGAAGGACTGGTAGATGAAAATGGAAAAGTAATCCTGAATGTATTTACCACCAACTGGGATAATTATAAACCCGAACTGAATAAAATCATCTATCTGGCCATAAAGAATGATGAAGCCGGAGCATTTAAAATTTCAAGTGAGAAAGGCGTAGAGGTGCGGGATGCAGCCATTGTGCAACTGGAGAAACTTGTTCTGAAAAATGAAAAAAGCATGTTGAGTGCCAAAGTTCAAAACGATGAAAGTTATAAATCGGCCTTAAGCTTGATTATTGTTTTAATACTTGCCAGTATCCTGATAGCCATTCTTATTTCATACTGGATCATTCAGAGCATTACCGGACGAATAGCACAAATAGCACGGGAAGCAGAAAAGATAGCCAGCCGTGAATTTGGAGATGATATACTGGAAGATACTATAAAGGACGAATTAAAACCCATATTTGATTCACTGGTGAGTGTCAAGGAGAGTTTCAGGGAAGTAACCGATAAAGCCAATATAATAGCTTCCGGTAACTATTGCGCTGATATGAAAGCACTCTCAGAGAAAGATAGTTTAGGCAATGCATTGAATAAAATGACGAAGTCATTGCGTGAAACGACGCAGGCTAATGAAAAGCAGAGTTGGCTTGTTACCGGTCAAAATCAACTAAATGCAAAGTTAATCGGCGTACAGAACATAGATGAGTTATCAGACAACATCATTCGTTTTTTATGTACCTATTTGTCAGCAAACCTGGGGACCATATACCTCTTTAATGATAAAAGCAAAACGTTGGAGCTTAGCGGACAGTATGCATTCAAGTCACCCAAGGATATCAAAGTAGCGTTTGCGCTCAAAGAAGGACTAATCGGACAGGCGGCAAATGAAAAGCAACAGATCTCTTTAACCGACATTTCCGAGGAGCACATACATGTCACTTCATCGATCCTGGATGCAAAACCAAAGAATCTGTTAATAACTCCTTTCCTGTTTGAGGGCGAACTGTTAGGGGTTATAGAACTAGGAAGATTATCAGTATTTAAAGAAACAGAGAAAGAATTTGTCAATAATGCAATGGACATTATAGCTATTGGTGTCAATTCGGCTACTGACAGAAAACAGATTCTAGAATTGCTGGAAGAAACCCAGGTCCAGAGTGAAGAGCTTCTTACTCAACAGGAAGAACTGAGGCAAATGAATGAAGAACTTGAAGAACAGACCCAGAGTTTGAAGCAACAGCAGGAGGAACTTCAAATATCGAACGAAGAACTGGAAGAACAAACCCAATCGTTGGAAGAAAAGAATACCGAAGTTAAGGCAGCAAAGAACGACATTGAAAAAAAGACAAAACAGCTTGAGATCAGCAGCAGGTATAAATCGGAGTTTCTGGCAAACATGTCACATGAATTACGAACTCCATTGAATAGCTTGCTTATCCTATCGAAAGATTTATCAGAGAATAAAAAGGCGAACCTGGACAGCGTACAGGTGGAATGTGCCGAGATAATTTATAAGAGCGGTTGTGATCTGCTAGTGTTAATCAATGAAGTGCTGGATCTCTCGAAGATTGAAGCAGGAAAAATGTTAATCAACATTGAAAAAGTTTCATTATCGGGTTTTGGAGATGACCTGATTCGCAATTTTAAATATAGTGCCGAACAAAAAGGGTTGACTTTAACCTGTACATTGAATGATGAACTCCCTGAGTTTATTCGTACTGATTCACAACGCTTGAATCAGATATTAAAAAATCTTTTATCCAATGCCATTAAATTTACCCAGGAAGGAAGTGTCAGCATAACTATCAATAAGTATTCTGAAAGAACTATCATTATTTCGGTTACCGACACCGGCCTTGGTATACAGGATGACAAACAACTGGCAATATTTGAAGCATTTCAACAAGCTGACGGTGGTACATCCCGAAAATACGGAGGTACAGGATTGGGCCTTTCTATTTCGCGTGAACTGGCTAAATTGTTGAGTGCAGAGATTAAAGTGGAGAGTAAAATTAATGAAGGCTCTACCTTTTCATTGATTATTCCTCTTGAAATATTTCCCGAACAAGAGCCAGCCATTGTAAATACAAGTGAAATGCCGGTTTTAAATAATTCCCGAACTGCACATAACACTAATTATCTGAATTATCCGGCTTTAAATGATAACCGGGATTCTTTAACGAAGGATGATAAAGTACTCCTTTTGATTGAAGATGATTTAATATTTGCTTCTATCCTGTTGAAGCAAGCTGAACAAAAAGGATTTAAATGCCTGTCTGCTTCTACAGGTGAAGATGGTTTGCTTTTGGCTGAGAAATACAAACCCAGTGCGATTATACTTGATATGGGTTTGCCCGGAATGAGCGGAAATAATGTGTTGCTGGAGTTAAAGGCAAACCCAACAATAAGACATATACCCGTACATATTATTTCGGCCACAGAACCTTCGTTGTTACCTCTGAAAGAAGGTGCCATTGAGTATTTGTTGAAACCTCTTGGTAAAAGTGACCTGGAAGGTGCATTGGTCAGAATAGAAAATTTCATTAACCGAAAAATAAAGAACTTGCTGATTGTTGAGGATAGTGAAAATTCAAGGACTGCCATTCGATTGCTTATTGGAACCAGCGGAGTAAAGTGTTTTGAAGCAGGTACCGGAAAAGATGCCCTGGAAACAATTCAGAATCATCACATTGATTGTATTATTCTGGATCTGGGTTTGCCCGATATGAGTGGATTTGATCTTATCCATGAATTAGAAAGAAGAAAGAATAAAAAACTGCCGCCTATTATTGTCTATACAGGCAAGGAACTTACAAAAGAAGAAAATGATGAACTTCAGGAATATGCCGATAGTATTATAATAAAAGGTGTAAAATCGGAAGAACGATTGTTGGATGAAACGGCTCTTTTCCTTCACAGGACGATTAGTAATATGCCGGAATCAAAACAACAGATTATAAATAACCTGTACGATAAAGAAACGGCGTTTCATGCGAAGAAGATATTAGTGGTGGATGATGACTCCCGTAACATATTTGCGTTATCCAAAATACTGCAGGAACGTGGTATGGAAGTGATAAAAGCCGAAAATGGAAAACTGGCCCTGGATATGTTGAATACTTATCAAGATATTGATTTGGTATTAATGGACATCATGATGCCTGAAATGGATGGCTACGAAACGATGAGACGAATCCGATTGCAGGCAAAGTTTAAGGATCTACCGGTCATAGCCCTTACAGCCAAGGCCATGAAAGACGATAAACAAAAATGTATTGATGCCGGTGCTAACGATTATATCACAAAACCCATTGATATTGATCGCTTGCTATCCTTAATGAGAGTGTGGTTAAGTAATTAATACTTTAAGATTCATTGATACGAAACCTTTTGAAATTTTATAAATAATTTGATGATAAATCTATTTTAAATGAAAGAAAATATCCGTCATAAAATATTAATGGTAGATGATAGGGCCGAGAATTTATTTTCTCTGGAAGTAATTCTTTCCAATGAGAATTATCTCTGCGTGAAGGCACAATCAGGTAAGGAAGCATTAGAAATCCTTAGTCTTAATCAAGATTTTGCGATTATATTAATGGATGTTCAAATGCCTGAAATGGATGGTTTTGAAACGATTAAACGCATTCGTCAGATTGAAAATATAAAGAACATCCCTATTATTTTTTTGACGGCGAGTATGGATAATCCGTTAGAAATATCAAAAGGGTATCAGGCTGGTGCCGTGGATTACATGATTAAACCGCTTTCATCCGAAATATTAAGAGCTAAGGTGGCAGTTTTCGTGGAGTTGTATAAAAAGACCCAGGAGTTATTGTTACAACATAAAGAGAAAGAGAAAAAAGCAGCTGAATTAATTATTGCCAATAATGAACTGGCTTTCCACATCGAAGAGAAGGAAAAACGTGCATCCGAATTAATCGTTGCCAATAAAGAACTTGCATTCCAAAATAACGAAAAGGAAAAACGTGCAGCCGAATTAGTCATTGCCAATAAAGAACTTGCCTTTCAAAATAATGAAAAAGAAAAGCGTGCAGCCGAATTAATCATTGCCAATAAAGAATTGTTGTATCAAAACGAGGAAAAGGAAAAACGGGCAGCAGAACTTATTCTGGCAAATAAAGAATTGATTTTTCAAAATGAGAAAAAAGAAAAACTGGCTGCTGAGTTAATCATTGCCGATAAAGAACTGGCGTTTCAGACTGAAGAAAAACAAAAGCGTGCTGCTGAATTAATCATAGCGGACAGAGAACTTTTATTTCAAACCGAAGAAAAAGAAAAACGTGCTGAAGAGTTAGTGATTGCCGATAAAGAACTTGCTTATCAAACCGAAGAGAAAGAAAAACGTGCTGAAGAGTTAGTGATTGCCGATAAGGAACTAGCTTATCAAACCGAAGAAAAAGAAAAGCGTGCAGCCGAATTAGTGATTGCCGACAAAGAACTTGCCTATCAGACAGGAGAGAAAGAAAGACGGGAAATCGCAAACAAAGAGTTGGAGGCATTTAGTTATTCGTTGAAATTAGCATCGCAATACTCCCTGAGTCTTATAGAAGCCAGTCTGGATCCTCTGGTAACCATCAACACAGAAGGTAAGATCACCGACATGAACGAGGCATTGACTATCATAACCGGTATGAGCAGGGAAGAGCTAAAGGGAAGCGATTTCTTTGATTATTTTACCGAACCACAAATGGCACGGGAAGTATACCAGGAAGTGTTTGCAAAAGGGTCAGTAGCAGATTCTCCTCTGGTACTTCGACATAAGGATGGTAAACTAACCGATGTATTGTTCAATGGTTCGGTTTATAAAGATGGGAATGGAAATGTGCTTGGTGTTGTAGTTGTGGCCAGGGATGTGACTGCTCAAAATTTACTTTCCCAATACTCCCTGAGTCTTATAGAAGCCAGCCTTGACCCCTTGGTTACCATCAGTACAGAAGGTAAAATAACGGATATGAACCAGGCAACTGTCAATATCATAGGAATGACCAGAGAAGAATTGACCGGTACTGATTTCCTTGATTATTTCACCGAACCACAAAAGGCCAGGGAAGTTTATCAGGAGGTTTTTGCAAAAGGCTCAGTGGCTGATTCACCTCTTACCTTACGTCATAAAGATGGCAAACTGACTGACGTGCTATTTAATGGTTCTGTGTATAAAGACGATAGGGGTAATGTGCTGGGTGTAGTAATTGTAGCCCGTGATGTGACAGATCAAAAAAGAATTGCAACCGAATTAACCGAGGCTATTGTATTTGCCGAAATGGCAACGGAAATAGCGGAAGTTGCAAAGAACAAAGCCGAAAGTTCCACCCTGATTGCTGAAAATGCCGTAAAAGCAAAACAACAGTTTTTGTCGAATATGAGTCACGAAATACGTACTCCAATGAACGCGATTATAGGGTTTACGAAAGTATTGCTAAAAACAGAACTATCGTCTAAACAAAAAGAATACCTCACAGCCATTAAAATGAGCGGGGATGCATTAATTGTTCTTATAAATGACATACTTGACCTTGCTAAGGTGGATGCAGGTAAAATGGTCTTTGAACAGGTTCCTTTTAAGTTGGCTGTTTCCATTTCGGCTATGATTCATTTGTTTGAAACTAAGATTTGGGAAAAGAATTTATTGTTGATAAAGGAATATGATGAACGGATTCCTGAAGTATTGTTGGGTGATCCGGTACGTTTACACCAGATTATACTAAATTTGGTAAGCAATGCCGTGAAATTCACGTCAAAAGGAAGTATAACGGTAAGTGTCCGCTTAGTTTCTGATGATGAGGAGAAAGTCAGTATTGAGTTTTCAGTTAAGGATACCGGAATTGGAATCTCTGAATCTAAAAAAACGACCATTTTTGACAACTTCCAACAGGCAACCAGTGGCACTTCCAGATTATATGGAGGAACAGGGTTAGGCCTGGCTATTGTGAAACAGTTGGTAGAACCTCAGGGCGGTACTATTAAAGTTGATAGCAAGCTTGATGAAGGATCTACTTTCAGCTTTATATTGACTTTTCAAAAAACAACGGAAGAAGCAGATGTTGAAGTGGTACCCACAGAACTGGATTCAGAAAATAATAATATAAAAGTACTGGTGGTGGAAGATATTCCCCTGAACCAGTTACTAATGAAAACACTTCTGGATGATTTTGGCTTTGAACGGGATATGGCTGAAAATGGTAGAATAGCTATTGAGAAGCTGAAATCGAAACAATTCGATATTATTTTAATGGATCTGCAAATGCCGGAAATGAATGGGTTTGAGGCTACTGATTTTATTCGTAACAGGATGCATTCCGATATACCTATTATAGCATTAACAGCTGATGTTACTACGGTGGATCTGGCAAAATGCAGGGCGGTTGGGATGAATGACTATATTGCAAAACCTGTGGACGAAAGGATTTTATATAGTAAAATTGTTGCCTTAACAAAAAAAGCTACTGATTTAACCGATTTAATTGTAATCAATGAGGAGTCACCTGATTTAATTGAGATAAAAAAAATAAAATGTATTGATCTTGATTACCTAAATACCCGTACAAAATCAAATCCTCAACTGATGATGGAAATGATTTCGCTTTATCTGGAACAAACTCCGCCGTTAATAAGCGCCATGAAAAAAGCGTTACAGAATAAAGATTGGGAGTCGCTGCATGCTTCAGTTCATAAAATGATTCCTTCGTTTGCCATTATGGGTATGAGCGTTGATTTTGAAAATATGGCAAGGAAAGTGCAGGATTATGTAGGTGTGTTGCAACAAACTGATTCCATAAATAAAATGGTTGTTCAGTTGAGTGATGTTTGCACACAGGCATGTAAAGAATTAGAAATTGAATTTAATAGAATAAAAAGCTTAAACTGATGAATAAAGATAAAATAATAATTTTCCTGGTTGATGATGACGCCTTGTTCCTCAAATCCTTACAAATTGATTTTATGGAACGTGCAGACTTTAGTATTGAAACATTCGCCACAGGCGAACTTTGTATCGATAATTTATCACATAAACCGGATGTAATTGTGTTGGACTATTTTCTGGATGGAATTGATAAAACAGCCATGAATGGAATTGAAACGTTGGATAAAATTAAATCTTTCAATCCCGATATACCTGTTGTTATGTTATCCTCACAGGATAAAATTGATGTAGCTATAGAATGTATGCATCATAAGGCATTTGATTATGTGGTGAAAAGCGAAACAGCTTTCATGCGTCTGCAGAAAATTATTACGACTATTTTTCATTACCAAAAAGTTGAAAAAGAGTTGAGCTGGTACATGGATAGAATGTAGAGTCATTTACTATTTTGTTATTTGCTATTTAGTGCGCAGTTTATCCTTCTTGGATAAACTGCACACTTTTTTTATAGATATACTTATCAGTATTGTAATAGTGAATGATGAAAAAGTAAATCGTTGGGGTGTGAATGATGTAACATTATATGAGAATTATGTAAGATTTGAAGTCTTGTTGATATCTATCTTTGATACATATTAAAACACAATTTTTATTGCCCGTTTTATATGTTCGGATTCTTGTTTAATTAAACTTCTAAAATCAATCATTATGTCACTATTATCTATTTTGCTTCTAATTATCGTTGTAGGTGTTCTTCTATGGGCTGTCAATACGTATATTCCTATGGATCGTAAGATTAAAAACATCCTGAATATTGTGGTGGTTGTTATTGTCATTATATGGCTTCTAAAAGCATTTGGACTTTTTAGTTACTTAATGAATATTCAGGTGTAAAAATCTTTCACGGAGTAATAATACGCATTTGCGTTGCTGCTAATTGTTCCTGAGTTTTTACAGCCTTAATAAATAAGCCTCTTTTTACAAAACACAGAAAAGTGTATTATCCATCAATTGATGGATAATATACTTTTCTGTGTTTTGTTGCCATATAGTAACTGATTAATATGTAGTTTGTTACATTTATTATATTTGTTGAAATTAAAATAATATGTAAATGTGTTATTTTAATTTCAACAATTTTAAGCTAAAGTTGTTTTATATTATATTCCGTTAATTTAAAATAATGGAGTGGTCTTTAATCAATAGTTATGATGACATGGGTGTGACATTTTACCGGGATTCAGTAATTAGCTATATATAATAAAATTATTTAATTAAAAAGATGGGAAAATTTAAACTAAGCATTCTGCTTATAACTCTTGTAGTCGGCTATATCAATGCTCAAGAAGCAAATGAAACTTTATCTGTTCAAAAAACAAGTGCTAAAACAACAGATACAATTGTACATGTTCCGGTATCTCATTGGTCATTTGGTATTAAGGGTGGCATAAATTATTTTCGTGTAGCTCCTGAACCAATAAATCGTTTGGATCAAATTCATTTAATTGTTGGAGGTACTTTGGAGTATTCAATAAATCCATTGGTGGGATTAGGAGTGGAATACATGTATAATCCTTATGGTCGTTCTTATTATACCGATGCAACATCAACTACTACAGGTAAAATAAAGGGTGAAACCCATGATGCAATTCTGTTTGGTTCGCTTAATTTATCTAATTTGCTGGCACCCTATCGTAATGGGGCGTTTCATAACTTGAATGTCTATACAGATGGAGGTGTGGGTTATGCATTTTATAATGGCTCAAAGGATGGATCACCCGCTGGTAGTAGCGAAAGTCCTATGGCAAAAGTGGGTGTTAATGTTGAGTATAATGTTAGTAAATCACTGGCATTTGGTGTTGAAGGTCAATTTCGGTATTATCACAGACAATTAGTTGCTGGAACTAAACAGGAAAAGAGTGATGCATTAACAACAACAATCGGGCTACGCTATAAATTTAATTCTAAGGAGAAAAAACAGCATGCACGAAATATCAGCATGTCAGAATATATTCCAAAACCAGCTCCTGTAGTCATTGAAAAGATAGTAAAAGACAATACTGCGGAAATGTTGGATCGAATGAAAACACTTGAAGCTGAAAACGCTATGTTGAACGATAAGATTAAGAAATTAAGTGATGATGTACTTGCTCTTTCAACCAAAGATCATGGTGACGTGAATACTTCTTTCCAGAATATACAATTTGAATTTGGTTCTGATAAGCTTGCTACAAGTTCATATCCATCCTTAGATAAAATAGCAGATGTCCTAAGATATAGTCATACATCGATAAAGTTAAGTGTTGCCGGGTATACCGATTATATTGGTACCGCTAAATTTAATCAGGTATTGTCGGTGAAAAGAGCCAATGCTGTAAAAGTTTATTTGCTGGCTAAAAGTGTTCCTGCTTCAAGTATTACAATTGCAGGTTATGGAAAAGAAAATCCAATTGCTCCAAATGAAACGATAGAAGGACGACAGAGAAATCGTCGTGTTGAATTTCAAATTACGAAATAGTTTAATCATATTCATTTTGAGTTGCCAATGAGATTTTAGATATCTTACAAATAATCTTTTTAAAATTTAAAAAGAGCGTTGTTCTTCAAAAGAAGTGCAGCGCTTTTTTTTTGTCTGTTCATCAATAATACATCACTGCTGAAAACACTTTAAGAAATAAAAGTTGAACCTAAACATCAATAGATCATATTCAATTAAGGTGTGAATTATATAAATTACATCTAAAATTATGTAAGTTTCATGCACATTAGGATGCATATCTTTGTATCGACAAAAAATACATTCTTTAGACAAAAAGAGAATAAGTTTCTTTTTTAAATTAACCTCTACCTTGAACTTGAAATTAATAACTTAAGTGCTAAATGTATAAATGATCAATAGTCTTTCCATAATCATAAGAATTAAAAATCAATTATTTTAAAAACAAAAAACAATGAAGAAAAAAGTTTTTCTAAGCTTTATGCTTATGACAGCCGCTGTTTGTTACACCACGGCTCAGGAAGCAGTTACCACGGTTCCTGCACAAGTAGATGTTATTAAGGCTCCAACTACGTGCGAATTTACTCCGGTATCACATTGGTCGTTCGGAATTAAAGGCGGAGGCAATTATTTCCGTGTAGCTCCCGGAATTTTATCACGTCGAGATCAAGCTCATTTAATTGTTGGAGGAACGTTGGAATATACTATCAATCCGCTTGTTGGTATTGGTTTAGAGTATATGTACAATCCATATGGCCACTCGTATCAATTAAACGCCACTCAAACTGGTACATTGGATGGTCGTACACATGATGCTGTTGTATATGCTTCGATTAACCTGGCTAACTTATTAATTCCAAACAGAACAGAGTTCTGGAGTAAAATGAATATCTATGGTGATGCCGGTGTAGGTGTTGGGTTTTACCAGTATAAACTCTCCGACGCTAACGACAACGTAATTGTTGATTCTCGTAATCCCGGTGATGGCGTTCCGGAAACGATGATGGCAAAGCTAGGCTTAAATCTGGAATATAATTTAGGCAGGTCGGTTGCCATTGGTGGAGAAGTTCAATATCGTTATTACGATAGGGATAACCTGGGTGGTTACAAAATATCAAGAGGAAATAGTGATGCATTAACAGCTACCATTGGTCTACGATTTAAATTTGGAGCTACAGGAAACAAACAACATGCACGCAACATAAGTATGTGTGAATATTACCCTAAACCAGCTCCGGTTATTATTGAAAAAATCACAAAAGATAATACAATTGAAACAATCAACAGGCTGAATGCTCTGGAAACAGAAAATGATTCTATCAATAAACGGAATCAACGGTTGTCTGACCAGGTAAAAGATCTTTCTTACCGTAATAGTAAACCGGCAACTACTGTAATTGTACAAAACAACGATGCGTTGACTGATAAGATTCAAAAGCTGGAAAATGATTTGAAAGAACTGTCAGCTAAAAACAAAGGAATTGTAAATGCAAGTTTTGATAACATTGAGTTCGAACTTGGTTCAGATAAACTAACGAGTAATTCATTTTCAACATTGGATAGAATTGCAGCAGTTTTAGTACGGAATCCTGGATGGGCAAGATTGAACGTTGCCGGACATACCGATTCTAGTGGTTCTGCTAAGTTTAATCAGAAACTTTCGAAAAACAGAGCCAACTCAGTGAAAAACTATTTATTGGAAAAGAATGTTCCTTCAGCAAGCATTTCGGTATCTGGTTATGGTGAAGACAGACCTATAGCATCAAATAAAACAAAAGACGGTCAACAAAAGAATCGTCGGGTAGAATTTCAAATTTCGAAATAGAACATCCTGTTTTATCAATGTATTCTAAATAATCAAACAGTTTAGTTATTTGTTAATCTTTTAAATTTGTTTTATCCTTTGAATGGCTACTGATATTTTAAAGACATAACAAATAATCTTTTTATTAAATTTTAAAGAACGTTACACTTCAAAATAAGTGTAACGTTTTTTTTGTCTGTTAACCAATAGTATATCACTGATGAAAATATTTTGTAAAGAAGAATTGAACCTGTAAATCAATAAATAATTTCCAATTAAAGTGTGAATGATATAACTTTCATCTAAAATTATGTAAGATGCACACTTATTATGAGCCATACCTTTGTCCCGACAAGAAAGTACATCTATTCAATAAAAAAAAACGAGAATATACTTTTTTGTTTAACTGTAAATTCTGCTCCCGGATTGAAATTTAAAGGCTTTATCCTTGAATTTTTTAAATCTGGTATTTATCTTCTAATTAACAAATATAATTTTTATCTAATTAAAAAAACAAGCAAATGAAAAATTTATTACTAAGTCTAGCACTTATGACTGTTGCAGCAGGTTCTGCTACTGCTCAGGAAGTGATTCCCACTGCTCCTGCACAAACTGTCGTTACAACAGTTCCTTCTCAGGACACAACATCAATTGTTCCTAAACCAGGTCCTTGTGAATTTACTCCGGTATCCCACTGGTCGGTTGGAGTCAAGGGTGGTGCTAATTATTTTCGTGTTGTTCCCGGTGGCATAACACGTGGGGATTTATTTCATTTTACAGTAGGCGGGACTTTGGAGTATACAATTAATCCACTTGTAGGACTTGGATTGGAATACAGCTATAATCCGTATGGTCATTCTTATCAGATCAATGCCACTCAAACGGGTGAATTAGAAGGCAGGACTCATGATGTGCTTATGTATGCTTCGGTAAACCTTGCTAATTTATTAATTCCTAACAGAACCAATTTCTGGAGTAAGATGAATATCTACGGAGATGCAGGAGTAGGGGTTGGTTTTTATCAGTTTAAACTAACAGATGCCAACAATGCTTTAATTGTTGATTCACGAAATTTAGGAGATGGCGTGCCGGAAACCATGCTGGCAAAATTAGGCCTAAATGTAGAGTATAATATAAGCAAATCGATCGCTTTAGGCGGTGAAGTTCAATATCGCTATTATGATAGAGCTAATTTAGGTGGTGTTAATTGGTCGAAAGGAAATTGTGAAGCATTAACTGCTTCAGTAGGTCTTCGGTTTAAATTTGGAGCTACAGGAAACAAACAACATGCACGCAATATAACAATGTGTGAATATTATCCAAAACCAGCACCGGTTATCATTGAAAAAATAGTAAAAGACAATACAGTTGAAACTATGGATCGATTGAAAGCTATTGAAGACGAAAATGCTGCTCTTAACGATAAAATAAAAAAAATGAATGATGAAATAGTCGTTCTTACTACCAATAATCAAGGTGATGCAGCTTCCGGTACATATCAGAACATAGAATTTGAATTTGGTTCCGACAAACTTACCAGAGGTTCATATTCAGCA